>ENA-OWYG01001143-OWYG01001143.1-human-gut-metagenome-genome-assembly--contig:-NODE-1143-length-13837-cov-34.238935_pt1 | contig 13837 bp, 11 predicted proteins | sample MGYA00249747_ERZ652080 | MGnify/ENA primary metagenome ERZ652080 (study PRJEB26925, sample SAMN05827071) | human gut metagenome | biome: ENVO:2100002; feature: ENVO:00000062; material: ENVO:00002003...
CGACCGGTGAACGCCAGCGTGTGCAGCTCGCCCGTGCCGTGCGCAACCGCACCACCGGCGTGCTGTATGTGCTCGACGAGCCATCCATTGGCCTGCATCCCTCGAACGTGGATGGGCTGCTCGGCGTGATGCATGACTTGGTGGCGGACGGCAATTCCGTGGTGGTCGTGGACCATGACGTGCGTGTGCTCAAGGCGTGTGACCATCTCATTGAAATGGGGCTGGTCGCCGGTGCCGAAGGTGGGCATGTGATCGCGCAAGGCACGGTCGGCGAGGTGGCGGCGAATCCCAGTAGTCGCATTGCGCCGTTCCTATCTGATCAGGTGAGCGCGCGTATACGTGAGCGTGTGGCTGAATCACAGGTGTTCAGCCTTGGCCACATCCGCATGACAACCAGCCAGCTGCATACAGTCAAGCCGCTGGACGTTGATATCCCGCGCGGCCGGCTCGTGGCGGTGACCGGCGTCTCCGGCTCAGGCAAGACCACGGTGGTGCTTGAATCGCTGATTCCCGCGCTCAAAGCGCAGGCAGCGGGGGAGCGGCTGCCGGAACACGTGCTCGAGCTTAAAGCCGAGGGCATCAATCGCGCGAATCTCATCGACGCCACGCCGATTGGCGCAAATGTGCGTTCCACCGTGGCCACCTATGCCGATATTCACGACGAATTGCGCCGCGCCTTCGCCCGCGCGGACGACGCCAAAGCGGGCGGCTGGAAGGCTGGCGATTTCTCGTACAACACCGGCAGACTGCGTTGCCCCACGTGCGACGGCACCGGTTCAATCTCGCTCGATGTGCAGTTCCTGCCGGACGTGACCATCGAATGCCCGGATTGCGGCGGATCCCGGTATGCGCCCGAAGCCGGCGCGATTCGGCGTGCGGTTAAAGCGGCTAAGGGCAAAGCGGCGAAGATGAAGGTCCCGGATAAGCGCAAAGCTGCCAAGGAAAAATTGAGTGAGGCGACGGATCAGGGTGGCGGCAGCATTTCCCTGAGCCTGCCTCAACTCATGGCAATGAGCGTGGACCAGGCGCTGGCCGTGACCAGCGACCTCAAGAAGGTTCACGCACGTCTGACTACCCTGCACGACTTGGGCCTCGGCTACTTGACGCTCGGCGAACCGACGCCGGCGCTTTCGGGCGGCGAAGCCCAGCGGCTGAAACTCGCCAGTGAAATGGGCAAGGCCCAGTTGAATGCGGTATTCGTGTTCGATGAGCCGACCATCGGTCTGCACCCGTTCGACGTGCGCGTGCTGCTGGGCGTGTTCGACCGGCTTGTGGCGAGCGGCGCAACAGTCGTGGTCATCGAACATGACCTTGACGTGATCGCCAATGCGGACTGGATCATCGACATGGGCCCGGGCGGCGGCGAAAGCGGCGGACGCATCGTCGCCACTGGAACGCCGGAACAGGTCGCGGCCAACCCAAGCAGCATTACTGGGCGGTATTTAGGGTAAGGCTCAACGGACATCTTTACCACGGCGCTTTTTAGGAATATGGCATGAGCCGGTGTGGGCGTGGCACGGGCTGTGGCTTTATCTTTTCTTTGGCTCACTCCCGAGAATGACATGTTAACCCGTATGGCGGTCACGCGCATTCGCATAGGGCAAGGCGCGAGTAGGATAACCGTCCGTGGTTCAGGTTCATGGCATGAGACGCGCAAGCGCGGACGCGAAATATCAGCAGATGACCGGGCAGCCGGTCAAACCGCTGATCCTCAAACTATGCCTGCCGGCCGTCATCTCCAATCTGGTGACCACTGCCTACAATCTCACGGACACGTTCTTTATTGGCCAGCTTGGCACCGCGCAGTCCGGCGCCATCGGCATCGCGTTCTCCATCATGACCGTGATGCAGGCGCTCGGCTTCTTCTTCGGCAACGGCGCGGGCAATTCGATGAGTCGCGAACTTGGCAAGCAGAACAACGAACGTGCCTCCCGACTGTTGGCCGTGGGCTTCGCGGGCGCGGTGATTTCCGGTTTGGTAATTGCCGCGATCGGGCTGCTGACCCTGCGGCCGTTGGTCGTCATGCTGGGTTCGACCTCCACGATCGCCCCATACGCCGTGCAATATCTGACACCGCTGCTGGTCGCCGCACCCTGCGTATGCGGTTCGTTTGCGCTCAACGGATTGCTGCGATACCAAGGCCAGTCGGCATTCGGCATGATCGGGCTGGTGTCGGGCGCACTGCTGAATTTCCTGCTCGCGCCATTATTCATTTTCGTGGCCGGCCTGGGTATTTTCGGTGCCGGCCTCGCCACCGCCATCTGCCAGACGGTGAGTTTCGCGATTCTGACCACAATGAGCCGCAAATTCGGTGTGATGAAACTGTCCCTGCGCAATTGCAAGCCGGATGTGCTGCTCATGCGCGAAGTGGCTGGCGGCGGCCTGCCCTCGCTGATCCGCCAAGGCGCCGGCTCGATTTCCGTGACCTGCGTGAACATCGCCGCCAATCCGTTCGGCGACGCGGCCATCGCCGGCATGGCCATTGTGATGCGCATTATGTTGGGCGCCAACTCGGTGATCGTCGGCCTCGGCCAAGGTTTCCAACCGGTGTGCGGCTACAACTACGGTGCCGGCCTGTTCGCGCGCGTCAAAGAAGGGTACTGGTTCTGCGTGCGGCTCGCCACCTGCGTGCTCGTGGCGTTGGCGGTGTTGCTGTGGGTGTTCGCACCGCAACTGGTCGAGATCTTCCGCTCCGACCCGGCCGTGGTCGCGGTGGGTGTGGCCGCGCTGCATATCCAATGCTGCACGGTGATTCTCAACGGCTTCAACATGATGGGCAATATGATGACCCAGACCATGGGCCGCACTGGCATCGCCTCATTCCTGGCCCTGTGCCGACAAGGTCTGTTTTTGGCACCGGTCGTACTGATTCTGCCGATGATGTTCGGCGTGCTCGGCGTGGAAATGGCACAATCGGTGTCCGACGTGCTGACATTCCTAGTCACTATCCCGTTCATGCGGCGAATCCTGCATGAATTGCGGTGAATGGTAGATGGCAACTATGAATAATCGAAGTGCAAAGCGGGTGCCGAGCGTTCCTTCTCCCGCGTATATCGAATCGCTGTACCGCACCATGGCTGCCGCCCTTGGCCCGACCGGATGGTGGCCGGCTGAAACCACATTCGAGATTATGGTGGGCGCGGTGCTGACGCAGAATACGGCGTGGGGCAATGTGAATCGTTCGCTTGCGGCGTTGAACGCGGAGGGTGTGCTCGAACCCCATAAGCTGGCGATTATGGGGCCAGCGCATCTGCAGGAACTTATTCGCCCGTCCGGCTTTTATGTCAACAAATCCAAGACGGTACAGTCACTGAGCCGATGGTATGTGGAGCGTTGTGGAGCCTCACCTGAGGGCGCGGCAGATATTCCCGACGCCGAATTGCGGACCGAATTGCTCGGATTATTCGGTATCGGGGGCGAAACGGCCGACGACCTGATGCTATATGTGTTTTCGCGCCGCACATTCGTGGCCGATACTTATGCTCGCCGACTATTCGCCTTCCTTGGATTCGACGTGCCGGCCGGCTATCCGGCATTCCACAGGGCCTATTCGCCCGTGGTGCTGGATACGAGCCTCAGTGTCAAGGATTTGCAGGAATTCCATGGGCTCATTGACGAGTTCGGCAAGGCCTACCGCGACGACGCGGCCAAAAGCGAGTCCTTTTTGGGTGGATGGAGGGCTTGACTGCACGGCGAATCGTTCTCAATAAGAAAAGTGTGAGGCCCGCACGGTGCCAATCGCACATCTGAATCCAAGAAATGGCTGTTTGATGCTATTCCCGCGAATGTGCGATTGATTGATATTGTGCGTTTGCCTCACACTTTTCTTATTGAGAATGATTCGCTGCGATATGCCGCTTACTTGACACCTTAAAACCGCCGGCCCATGGGGTCTGATTGGTGACGCCTTCAGCCGCTGCTGCTGCGGCCTTGTCCGGGTTGCGGTCGATGACCTGCACGGTGACGCCAGACTTGACGGTGATGCCTGTGATGCCGGCAATCCGCTCTCCATCGAGCAGATCGACGACCCCTATCGCCGCGGCATCATCGCCGTGCACGATGCCGAAATTGCCGCCGAGCTCGACTGGCTGCGCTCAATGCTGGGTGTTGAAAACGAGTCTGTGACAGAATAGTTCGACCGACACAATCGCCAAAACGCCGAACAGGAGCCAATGATGACCGAAGACAAGCCGATCGCCAAGCCGATTATCGATGATGCGACGCGCGAGAAAATGGCGCTTATGTTCTCCGGCGAGGTCTACCTGCCGGATGATGTGGACGGCTTTTTTGATCTGCAGGCCGCCCAACGCGATCTCCAGCTTGAACTCAACGCCACACCGCTGACCAATCCGAAACGCCGCACCGAACTCATGCAGGTGTTCTTCGGCGCCGCGGGGGAGGGCCTGTACCTCGAATGCCCGGTGTATGCGAACTGGGGCTGCAATACCTATTGGGGTGAGCGTTGCTACGCCAACTTCAACCTGACGCTGGTGGACGATGGTGAGATCTTCATCGGATCCCACACCATGATCGGCCCCAACGTCACGCTTGTGGCCACCGGCCATCCCGTGCGTCCGGACCTGCGCTATCAGGGTGCCCAGTATTCGCTGCCAGTCCACATCGGTGAAAACGTCTGGATTGGCGCGAACGTGACCGTACTGCCCGGAGCCACTATTGGAGACAACGCGGTCATTGGCGCCAACTCGCTGGTCACCAAGGACATACCCGCCAACACGGTCGCCTACGGCAGCCCGTGCAAGGTAATTCGCGAAATCAACGAACGCGACGACGTCTACTACTGGCGCGACCGTCAATTCAGTGAGCGTTTTAAGGTCAAAGAGCAGTAGCGCGCAAGCTCACTCCCACACGTCGAGCTTGCGGTCTTTGTAGAAACACTCGCGGTCCTTGTCGCCGATTTCGCGTGCGACTTCGCAAGGTGCGCCGTAAGCGACCGAGTTGGCGGGGATGGAATGCGCCGCGACTGAACCGGCGCCGATCACGCAATTGTCGCCGATGGTGACTCCCGGCAGAATCGACACATTGGCGCCGACCTACACGTTGCGCCCGAGTGTCACCGGAATGCAATACGTGTAATGGTGCTCGCGCAGCACAGGCAACACGGGGTGGCCGGCGGCTCATTAGCACGGGGAACGGTTGAACGAGAAGTGGATTGACATGTGGTGGTATCGAACATACTGATGCGTGTGCCGCCGAGCCTGTCCAGATGGTTGCCTATATGAACCAGTGACAGGAAATCACGGGGAGGGAACGAGCGAGAGGAGCGTGCATGGGGCAATTTGGCGTCATGATTGGCCAGTTGGTCGGATTCCTGATCATGCTGATGGTCGGGTATGGATGTGTGAGACTCCGGTTCTATGGCCAGACGGCGCTGGACGGTATGTGCTCGCTGCTGCTCAATGTGCTCATCCCAGTGCTCGTGTTCTCGAACGCCGTCGACGGCGCGGACCGTGCGCAGCTTGCCGCCAACTGGGGTGTGATGCTGCTGACCGCCGTGATGTATGCGCTGCTCATCCTGGTGTTCTGGCTGATCGCCAAGCTGTTGCGGCTCAAAGGTTCGCGTGGCCATGTGTTTCAGGCGTCGCTGATTTTCGGCAACGCCGGATTTATCGGCATTCCGTTGATTATGGCACTTTGGCCGCAGAACGGCGCGATTTACGTGGCGCTGATGTCGATCATCGACCAGACGCTGCTCTGGACGTACGGCGTATGGCTGTGCGAGCCGGTCGCCGAAACGACTGGCGGCAACGCGATTGGCGCGCGAGGTGCGGTCGCGAACGGTTCGGTGAACGGCGCCGGTTCGGTGGGGGAGGCTGCGAACAGCGGTTCTCCGGTGGTCGCCCGCCCCTCGCTAGGCACCCGCGTCCTCGGCCTGCTTAAACGATTCGTCAACCCCGCCTTCATCGGCGTGATGCTCGCCCTGATTCTGATTCTGCTTGGCGTCAAGGTGCCGGACATCATCCTCAAGCCGCTGCACACCATCGGTAATATGGCCACGCCGATGTCGCTGATCTACTTGGGCGGCCTGTTCGCGCTGACCAAGTGGTGCGTCCTCAAACGCTACGAACTCTATGTTGGCCTAGTCGCCAAGATGATCGCATTCCCGCTCGCTTTCTATGCGCTGCTGACCGCGTTGGCCAGCGCGCTGCCGCAGCTGCCCATCACTCACGACATGATTCTGATGATTACCGTGATCGCCGGCCTACCGACCATGACCACCATCGCTATGTTCACCGGCCGCAAGAACAACATGCCCGACTATGCGGTCGGCTTCGTGCTCGTAAGCACGCTGTTCTCGCTGGCCTCGCTGACGATCGTGTCGGCGGTCGTGTTCTAGTGCGCCGCGCATAGGCACATAACAGCTTTCATCACATACTCTTTGCGGCCTCATCAATGCAGCGCAGCGCGTCGTATTCGGCTTCGACCGGCTCCAGCCATTCGTTCGAAGCGCCGTCCACCACATTCATAATGGCGATATGCGCGAAATCGGAATCCGGCGCAGCCCCGTGCCAGTGCTTGGTCTCCGGCACCACGTACACCACGTCGCCGGGGTTGAGCTCGACCGGCTCCTTGCCCCCACTCCTGGTAGTAGCCGCGCCCGCCCACAGCAGAGAGAAGAAGGGTTCAGTTATGGGGTTCATCAGGAACCTCGCCAGCCGCCGTAACCGCTGACATGCTCCATATAACCGCCCAAGTCATGGAGGAATGATGCGTGTTCCTGTCAATTCGTTGGGAAAAATGTATCGGACATGTAAGCAGACATGCACAAATGCGAATTCCGCCGCAAGCGGCCGGCGCATCTCTCCAACCACCGTCAGCGGATATATCGACGAAATGATCCGCAATTATCTGCTTTTCGAAGCAACCGGCTGTTGAGCGGATGCGCAGAACGTTCGCACGATAATCGGCGTGGCAACGCCGTGATATCTAAACCCGTCTGCACAACCCGAAAAAAGACCGCAAATCACGGATTGTGCAGACAGCCGCGGGTAGCATGCTATAACGGGCGGGACTCGTAAATCATTTGGCGATCGCCGAAATAGAGGGCGTCACGCCAGGAGGCCCTCTTGCGGACCGCCTCCTGCTGCGGCTCCTTGATCGGCACGAAAAACCAGCGAATCAGACCGAGCACCATGTCTTGCACGGAATGCCAGATGCCGATATATGCGGTCAGCGCCCAGAATGTCACGATCGCATTGAATCCGGCGAACACCGCGTTACCCCAATTATGCGAAAACGTATCGGCATAGAACACCATGCACGAATAAATAATGATCACCCACGGCATCGTCACATACAATGCCGGAGACGCAGTACGATTATTGACCTTCGGCGTACGCGCGAACGGAATCTTCGTGTTCGTCATGCCCTGCTGAATCGACTTGAGCGTACCGGAAAGATTCACCGTCAACAGCACGATATTGAAACCGTGAATACGGAAAATATCAGAACGCTTATACCCGTTACGTTTCAAATCACTCGACATGGTGGCAAAATACGGCAACGAAGCGAGCACCACCCACGGGCTCAGCAACCGCTGATCGAACGGATACGCCAACAGGAACATCAAGCCGAAACTCGACCATGCGATGGACGCCATGTAGTTCACGCGCAACGCCCACTCGCCCAGCTTCACATCATTGCCCTGCTGATGCCGGGCATGCACAATGCGGAAGAATTTGCCGATGATTAGCAGACCACCGTTCGCCCAACGTCGCCGCTGCACCACCAGCGAGCCGAAATCCGGAGGCGTGGCACTATAACTCAACCGCTCCGGATAATTAACCAAATGCCAGCCGAAATAGCCCAAATCAATGCTGGATTCGGTGTCTTCAATCACCGTGCGATTCTGAATATACGTTTTCACCGTGCGCGTGCCCTCAGTTGAGACCACGCAAATGTCGTCAAGCGCGGCCTTGCGAATCACCGCGTTCGCACCCACCCAGAACGTGGCATCATAGTACGTCATGCCCTGATGCAGCATGTGCTGAATGTCGGTGGTGGCGGCCGCTATGCGTTCGATTCGCGTCGGCGCACCACGATACGAGGAATACGGGGTTTGAATCACGGCCATACGCTCGTTGCCCGGCTGTTCCATCTGGTACACCAAACGCAGGCAGTGATCGCGCAGCAGCATGGAATCGGCATCCAATGTCAACACATATTCGGAATCGCGCATCACGAAATCCGGAGATTCGTCCTCGCGCACGTCACGCAAAATCACGCCATCCGACGTTTCCACACGCTTCAACGAGTGGCCCATCAACCCGATGAACGAATTCAGATTCATGGCCTTGTTGCCTTCGCGAGAAGTCGATGCGTACAGTTTGCGTTCGAAAGACCATCCTTTTGCGGTGAAGATACGCACCAAACGTTCGTACAGTTGCAGAATGCGATTCGCGTCGACATGCTGCTGCAAAGTGATCGATTCGTTCAACGCCTGTTCCGTCAAACGCAAGTCTCGCGCAAGACCGCGCAATACCTGATCGCAGAAGAAATCGTCGGTATGATCTTCGATCAGCCAAGTATCGGCCTTATGTTCCAGCCATTGCGCGGCCGCACGATAGTCTTCCGCACAGTGTGCGACCACACTACGTCTTGCGCTCACCTGGTTGGCGAGCGCCGCAGCGGTTTCATCTCGCGCTTTCGTGAAGCGTTCGGCTGGCGCCGCCAATTCGGCGAGCACTTTTGGCATGAGTTCACGGCTTGCTTTGAGGATCGCACGCGCTTCATCATTTTTGGGATGTGGAGGATCGTCGATTAAGAGCACGACTGCCAAATCGGGAAATTCTTGCAATGCGGCTGACCAGATCGTTTTTTCGACGACTTTCGGCTGTTCCACATACGACGGAATCAGTACGGTGATGCCTTTGCCGTAGTTGTGTGCGAAATGGTCATCGAGCATCGCTCGAGGCACACGCTCATGCCGGATGAAGCGGTATAGCGCCCCTTGCCGTGTGGTCAAGTAGACGAGCGCACTGAAAATCAGCGTGGTCACAATCGTCATGTACAGCACGCCTTCAACCACGAAACGTAATGTGAGTGAGGGATTGTTGACGAACAACGACAGAATCATCGTGATCATGTAGACAAGCCATGAAATAACCGTGCATGCAATCGCAACATAGCCGAGCACAACTCGCGTCGGCGAAGGCTTGTCATGCATAATCGCAAGTGGTTGCGTGGAGGTTTCCGCTCCCCATTGATGCTTGCGATCGCCGCCTTTATTACCCCCTGTTTTTGCCACCTCAAACCCCCTTTGCATCGTCAACAACGCCTCACCGGCGCAAAAAACATACGCGTCACTGCCTAAATCGTCGTACCAGCCACATACTACACTCCCTTGATGTAAGCGAGATATAAGAAAGCCAGCGCACGAGAGGAACACCCAATCCCCCGTAAAATCCCCCGCCTGTGCACTGAAGCCAAGCGGGGGGAGGCACAGCCTGCTCGGCCACCCGATGATCCCATCGGCATGACGACTGGACGATTTTTGAAAGGGAATGATGAAACCCTTGTTTCCGGGAAGGCGTTTTTCCTTCCTCCGATTGTTCATAGCGATACTGTGCATCGCGCTCGTTGCTGCCGGCACATGGTCGTGGATCACGTTCACGCGAACGGCGGCTAAGAAATTGCCCGAACCCTGGTTCGGTGGCTATGTAGACGTGACCGCAACACCCTCATACGAGTTCGAATCCAAGGTAGGCAACGTCTACCGGAATGTGATTCTCGGATTCGTCACCGCCGGCGACGGCTGCCGGCCAAGCTGGGGCGGCTACTACACGCTCGACGAAGCGGCCTCCACACTTGATCTTGACAGCCGCATCGCGCAAACCTACAAAACCGACCGTACGGTAACCGTCAGCTTCGGAGGCCAGAACGGCACCGAACTGGCCTCCGCATGCACTGACGTCGACGCGCTTGCCGACGCATACCAGCAGGTGATCGACCGCTATCACGTCACCTCGCTCGACTTCGATATCGAAAACACGAATCTCGACGGTTACAGTGAAACCGCAACCCGGCGAGCGCAAGCCGTGGCAAAACTCATCGCCAATGGAAAAGCGAAAAACAAAGGAAAAGACGATACCAGTCACGATCTGACAATCAGCCTGACGCTTCCAGCCGACGCGAAAGGCCTTACAACGCAAGGAATGCAAACCGTGAATGCGTTTCTGGACGCTGGCGTGACGCTCTCCACCGTGAATCTCATGACCATGGATTTCAACGTGGCATCCACGTCGATCACACAATCAACCTTGATTAAAAGCTCGTTGAACGCGGCCCACGCGCAATACAAAACCTTGCTGTACAGTCGTGGCAAACTCTTCAGCGACCATCAGATCTGGGAACTGCTGGGAGCTACCGTGCTCATCGGCCAGAACGACACCAAAAACGAGTATTTCACGCTCGACAATGCGCGCGAAATCAACACGTTCGCACTGGAAACAAGCCTGGGCCACTTAAGCATGTGGTCGTTGAACCGCGACCAGCAATGCGGCGAAAACTATACGAACACCAACACGCTCAAAACGTTCTGCAGTGGCATGAAACAGACGGACGGCGAATTTGCCACCACCCTAGGATCAGGATTCCGAGGCACACCGGGCACGCTCGTCGATTTCGATAATGCACGCTGGAATTCCTCGCAGCAGGCCTACCCCACATGGGAGCCAGACGTACTGTACAAGCAAGGCGACAAGGTGATCTGGAACGGCAATATCTACGAATCGTTGGGCAACAACGAAAACAAGCAGCCAGACAGCGCCGAGGAAGGCCCCAACGCACCGTGGCGCATCATCGGACCGGTGCTATAGGCAAGCAGACACACAGGCAGGCGCTATTTCCCAACAAAAGCAGCGCAAACCGTGAAACCGTGAAACAAGGGAACGAAATCAGGCAATCATGGCATCGAAGCAATCGAAACATCAGGCAACCACCGGCAGCCAGTCAAAAGATGGCATCGGAAAGCCGGTCAGACTCACCATTCTGGCCATTATTTACACGCTGTTTCTCGCAGCCGCAATCGCATTCCATGCACAGGAAGGCGTGCAGCGACTTATGGAAGGCCCCGCGCGCATCTGCATATGGTCGCTGTGTTTTCTGCTGTGCCTGGTCTACCACAAAAAGCGTTCGTCGTATCGCGTTGCCGCCGAACACACCGTGCTGCCGCCGTTGACCGTCATACTGCTGGTAACCGGCTATTTTCCCGACGTGGCCATGTTCCTGATCATCGTCACCATCATCACGTCGATCATCACCGCACGCAGCCTGAAAATCGGCATTCTTCGCGCCGGAACAACACTTGTGCCAATTCCATTAATCAAAATACTATTTGCGAATACTTCTCACGTACTGTCGATTACTATCAACCAGCATTCTGTCAATGCTGCATTTAATCCTTATCAATTTCAGAATTGGTTGCTGCCATTGCTGATTATGACTGTTGCAGTGCCGATTGTTCGATTGATTTGCGATATTGTAACGTTCTTTTTTGCGCAAATTCCGATTCGTAAAGCCATGCACGAGTATTCGCTGTCCCACATTCTTGCCATGGCTTTGGCTGATTTGCTGGCGATTGTGTGGATTCCTGAAATTCTGGAGTTCGCCAATATTGGTTCGGATACCGCCACCGTGCTTTCCGTGTTCATGCTGGCACTGATCGCCTACTCACTGTTACTGATGACGGTCGATACGATGAGCCGGCTCGCGCGATCCCGAAGTGCGCTGAAATGCATTGCGAATGTGAGCGACGCACTGCCGTTGCCGAATCAAGTGCCGGAGGAGACCGTGGTGAGGCGTATCAATCGTGGCCTCACCCGCATGCGCTGTTTCGTCAGCGATGCAAACAATCTTGATAAAAGAGGATATTCCTACCGATATTCCGCGCCTATTTCCACCGGCTCGCGACAGTATTATCTTGCGATGGAACGCAGCATTTGGAATCGTCCGTTCACGTCGACCGACGAAACGATATTGCTCACTTGCGGTGAAGTGCTTACTGAATCGTTGCGCGTGAACAAGGAAGTGACGCTGCTGCGCACCGAATCGGAAACGGATGCGCTGACCGGAGCACTCACGTATCGTGCGTTCATCGGGCATCTGAAGAGTTTGCAGACCGAAAATGTGCATAATCTGGTTGCCGTGGTGTATTTCGGCGTGGAGCATTTGCGCACCGTCAACGAACATTATGGACGCAAAATCGGCAATGCCGTGCTGCGATCAGTGGGTATGCGTTTAAGCCAGCTGCTACCGGACAATGCCACATTGTCTCGCGTGAACGGCGCGGAATTCGCCATGCTCGTAACCGATGTGACGTCAACCAGTGATGTGGAGGAGTTGGCCACGCGCATGCGCAACCTTGCCGTCATGCCGGTGCATACCGAAGAGGGCGAGGTTTCCGTGGACGTGTCGAGCAGTATTTCGTTCTCGAATGCGACGGACGGTTTCGCCGTGCTGCTTGCCGATGCGAGCGCGCATATTTACGGAATCGGAAAGTTCCAATCTGCCGGCGGTCGACGGCACGACGGCCACGCTCGCCGCGCAAAATGGTTCAGACGATTACGTCAACGTGTCCGATGTGCTTCGCCATGCGATCGAAGACAATACGATTTCCGTGCTCTACCAGCCGATTTTCGATGTGAATACGAAACGCATCACTTCGCTGGATACAATTGTGCGCGTACATGACGCGAAGGGCCGCACGCTGGCACCGTATTTCGTAACGGCCGAAGCGCATCGCCTCAACATGAGCGTGCAGCTGACGCTCGACGTGCTGGAAACCTGCGTGAAAGACATGACTGCATTCCGCCAGGTGGCGCCCGAATTGGATATTGTGGACATTTGCATGAATGGTTCGGAATTAGGCGCGTCCATCTTCCACGAGCGCTTGGAGCAGTTGACTCATGAGCAGCCACAGCTGCGTTTCGGTCTGCAGTTGGGATCGCATGCCATTCATGTGGCGCATGATGAAGTTGACGATGAGGTTGCCGATCTTGTCGCTTTGCCGAATGTCAAGTTGGGTTTGACCAATGTTGGCACAACGTATTCGGAGGTTGCTGCGTTCGCGCATCTGCCGTTGGATTTCGCACGATTCGACAAGACGGTGGTCCGCGATTTCCGTACGCCTCGCGCGAAGCAGATCATGCAGCGAACGCTCGATATTTCGCGCGATAATGATGCGTTCCATGTGGTGTTCGATGGCGTGGAGACTTTGGATCAGGTTGAGTTCATCCGTTCCATCGGAGGCACGCTTGCGGAGGGCACGCTGTTGAGTAACGCCATGAACGCCAACGAGTTCCTCATGCGTCTCGAAACCATGGGCACTTCATTGCCCGAAGCCGCCCCGAGGCAAGCTGAGTAGAGACGATTCTCGGTTGTATCACAATTGCTTTATCTCGGGAAATGCTTGGAGGAAATATGGCAGGATGGAATCATATGTGCTAAATCAATGAGTAAGCCCGTTTAGCCAATGACCGCAAAATCAGCCAGCATATGCGAATCTCCACCAGTCTCGTCGCATGCGACAGCTTCACCGTTGCAAGACTGAAAACAAAAATAGCATCGTGAGCAGAACCCAGCTATCGCGCTTTCGGTGGTTGGTATTGATCGTCGGCGGTGAAGCAGGTGCGATAGACCATGGCCATGATCAGGCCGTCGGCCAGCAAGGTCAGCGCGGCGATGGCGCCGAAGACCACAAACTGGTATTTGGCGGCGTTCAGCGGATCTCCACCGGCGATCACCTGGCCCGCCATCATGCCCGGGATGGTCACGATGCCGCTGGAGGCCAGCGAAGCGGTGGTGGGCAGCAGTCCCAGCC
>ENA-OWYG01001148-OWYG01001148.1-human-gut-metagenome-genome-assembly--contig:-NODE-1148-length-13814-cov-5.509412_pt1 | contig 13814 bp, 16 predicted proteins | sample MGYA00249747_ERZ652080 | MGnify/ENA primary metagenome ERZ652080 (study PRJEB26925, sample SAMN05827071) | human gut metagenome | biome: ENVO:2100002; feature: ENVO:00000062; material: ENVO:00002003...
GGCAGCGTCAGATGTGTATAAGAGACAGCTTTATGGGGCGGCGAAAATTCGTCGCATCCCGTCAGGCGAGCCAGATGTTTCTGTGCTGGCTGGAAGAGGCCATCGTTCGCCGCGTGGTGACGTTACCTTCAAAAGCGCGCTTCAGTTTTCAGGAAGCCCGCAGTGCCTGGGGGAACTGTGACTGGATAGGCTCCGGTCGTATGGCCATCGATGGTCTGAAAGAAGTTCAGGAAGCGGTGATGCTGATAGAAGCCGGACTGAGCACCTACGAGAAAGAGTGCGCAAAACGCGGCGACGACTATCAGGAAATTTTTGCCCAGCAGGTCCGTGAAACGATGGAGCGCCGTGCAGCCGGTCTTAAACCGCCCGCCTGGGCGGCTGCGGCATTTGAATCCGGGCTGCGACAATCAACAGAGGAGGAGAAGAGTGACAGCAGAGCTGCGTAATCTCCCGCATATTGCCAGCATGGCTTTTAATGAGCCGCTGATGCTTGAACCCGCCTATGCGCGGGTTTTCTTTTGTGCGCTTGCAGGCCAGCTTGGGATCAGCCGCCTGACGGATGCAGTATCCGGCGACAGCCTGACTGCCGGAGAGGCACCCGCGGCGCTGGCGTTATCCGGTGATGATGACGGACCACGACAGGCCCGCAGTTATCAGGTCATGAACGGCATCGCCGTGCTGCCGGTGTCCGGCACGCTGGTCAGCCGGACGCGGGCGCTGCAGCCGTATTCGGGGATGACCGGTTACAACAGCATTATCGCCCGTCTGCAACAGGCTGCCAGCGACCCGATGGTGGACGGCATTCTGCTCGATATGGACACGCCAGGCGGGATGGTGGCGGGGGCATTTGACTGCGCTGACATCATCGCCCGTGTGCGTGACATAAAACCGGTATGGGCGCTGGCCAACGACATGAACTGCAGTGCAGGTCAGTTGCTTGCCAGTGCCGCCTCCCGGCGTCTGGTCACGCAGACCGCCCGGACAGGCTCCATCGGCGTCATGATGGCTCACAGTAATTACGGCGCTGCACTGGAGAAACAGGGCGTGGAAATCACGCTGATTTACAGCGGCAGCCATAAGGTGGATGGCAACCCCTACAGCCATCTACCGGGTGATGTCCGGGAGACACTGCAGTCCCGGATGGATGCAACCCGCCGGATGTTTGCGCAGAAGGTGTCGGCATATACCGGCCTGTCCGTGCAGGCTGTGCTGGATACCGAGGCTGCAGTGTACAGCGGTCAGGAGGCCATTGATGCCGGACTGGCTGATGAACTTGTTAACAGTACCGATGCGATCACCGTCATGCGTGATGCACTGGATGCACGTAAATCCCGTCTCTCAGGAGGGCGAATGACCAAAGAGACTCAATCAACAACTGTTTCAGCCACTGCTTCGCAGGCTGACGTTACTGACGTGGTGCCAGCGACGGAGGGCGAAAACGCCAGCGCGGCGCAGCCGGACGTGAACGCGCAGATCACCGCTGCGGTTGCGGCAGAAAACAGCCGCATTATGGGGATCCTCAACTGTGAGGAGGCTCACGGACGCGAAGAACAGGCACGCGTGCTGGCCGAAACCCCCGGTATGACCGTGGAAACGGCCCGCCGCATTCTGGCCGCAGCACCACAGAGTGCACAGGCGCGCAGTGACACTGCGCTGGATCGTCTGATGCAGGGGGCACCGGCACCGCTGGCTGCAGGTAACCCGGCATCTGATGCCGTTAACGATTTGCTGAACACACCAGTGTAAGGGATGTTTATGACGAGCAAAGAAACCTTTACCCATTACCAGCCGCTGGGCAACAGTGACCCGGCTCATACCGCAACCGCGCCCGGCGGATTGAGTGCGAAAGCGCCTGCAATGACCCCGCTGATGCTGGACACCTCCACCCGTAAGCTGGTTGCGTGGGATGGCACCACCGACGGTGCTGCCGTTGGCATTCTTGCGGTTGCTGCTGACCAGACCAGCACCACACTGACGTTCTACAAGTCCGGCACGTTCCGTTATGAGGATGTGCTCTGGCCGGAGGCTGCCAGCGACGAGACGAAAAAACGGACCGCGTTTGCCGGAACGGCAATCAGCATCGTTTAACCTGACCCTTCATCACTAAAGGCCGCCTGTGCGGCTTTTTTTACGGGATTTTTTTATGTCGATGTACACAACCGCCCAGCTGCTGGCGGCAAATGAGCAGAAATTTAAGTTTGATCCGCTGTTTCTGCGTCTCTTTTTCCGTGAGAGCTATCCCTTCACCACGGAGAAAGTCTATCTCTCACAAATTCCGGGACTGGTAAACATGGCGCTGTACGTTTCGCCGATTGTTTCCGGTGAGGTTATCCGCTCCCGTGGCGGCTCCACCTCTGAATTTACGCCGGGATATGTCAAACCCAAGCATGAGGTGAATCCGCAGATGACCCTGCGTCGCCTGCCGGATGAAGATCCGCAGAATCTGGCGGACCCGGCTTACCGCCGCCGTCGCATCATCCTGCAGAACATGCGAGACGAAGAGCTGGCCATTGCTCAGGTCGAAGAGATGCAGGCCGTTTCTGCCGTGCTTAAGGGCAAATACACCATGACCGGTGAAGCCTTCGATCCGGTTGAGGTGGATATGGGCCGCAGTGAAGCGAATAACATCACGCAGTCCGGCGGCACGGAGTGGAGCAAGCGTGACAAGTCCACGTATGACCCGACCGACGATATCGAAGCCTACGCGCTGAACGCCAGCGGTGTGGTGAATATCATCGTGTTTGATCCGAAAGGCTGGGCGCTGTTCCGTTCCTTCAAAGCCGTCAGGGAGAAGCTGGATACCCGTCGCGGCTCTCATTCCGAGCTGGAGACAGCGGTAAAAGACCTGGGCAAAGCGGTGTCCTATAAGGGAATGTATGGCGATGTGGCCATCGTCGTGTATTCCGGACAGTACGTGGAAAACGGCGTCAAAAAGAACTTCCTGCCGGACAACACGATGGTGCTGGGGAACACTCAGGCACGCGGTCTGCGCACCTATGGCTGCATTCAGGATGCGGACGCACAGCGCGAAGGCATTAACGCCTCTGCCCGTTACCCGAAAAACTGGGTGACCACCGGCGATCCGGCGCGTGAGTTCACCATGATTCAGTCAGCACCGCTGATGCTGCTGGCTGACCCTGATGAGTTCGTTTCCGTACAACTGGCGTAATCGTGGCCCTTCGGGGCCATTTTCTCTCTGTGGAGGAGTCCATGACGAAAGATGAACTGATTGCCCGTCTTCAGGTGCTGGGTGAGCAACTGAACCGTGATGTCAGCCTGACGGGGACGAAAGAAGAACTGGCGCTCCGTGTGGCAGAGCTGGAAGAGGAGCTTGATGACACGGATGACGCAGCCGGTCAGGACACGTCTGTCAGCCCGGAAAATGCACTGACCGGACATGAAAATGAGGTGGTATCAGCACAGACGGATACCGTGACTGATACGGCTGCTCTGGTCACGGTTGTGGCACTGGTGACGCTGCATACTGATGCACTTCACGCCACGCGGGATGAGGCTGTGGCATTTGTGCTGCCGGGAACGGCGTTCCGTGTCTCTGCCGGTGTGGCAGCTGAAATGACAGAGCGCGGCCTGGCCAGAATGCAATAACGGGAGGCGCTGTGGCTGATTTCGATAACCTGTTCGATGCTGCCATTGCCCGCGCCGATGAAACGATACGCGGGTACATGGGAACGTCAGCCACCATGACATCCGGTGAGCAGTCCGGCGCAGTAATACGTGGTGTTTTTGATGACCCTGAAAATATCAGCTATGCCGGACAGGGCGTGCGCGTTGAAGGCTCCAGCCCGTCCCTGTTTGTCCGGACTGATGATGTGCGGCAGCTGCGGCGCGGCGACACGCTGACCATCGGTGAGGAAAACTTCTGGATAGACCGGATTTCGCCGGATGATGGCGGAAGCTGTCATCTCTGGCTTGGGCGGGGCGTACCGCCTGCCGTTAACCGTCGCCGCTGAAAGGGGGATGTATGGCCATAAAAGGTCTTGAGCAGGCCGTTGAAAACCTCAGCCGTATCAGCAGAACGGCGGTGCCCGGTGCCGCCGCAATGGCCATTAACCGCGTTGCTTCATCCGCGATATCGCAGTCGGCGTCACAGGTTGCCCGTGAGACAAAGGTACGCCGGAAACTGGTAAAGGAAAGGGCCAGGCTGAAAAGGGCCACGGTCAAAAATCCGCAGGCCAGAATCAAAGTTAACCGGGGGGATTTGCCCGTAATAAAGCTGGGTAACGCGCGGATTGTCCTGTCCCGACGCAGGCGTCGTAAAAAGGGGCAGCGTTCATCCCTGAAAGGTGGCGGCAGCGTGCTTGTGGTGGGAAACCGTCGTATTCCCGGCGCGTTTATTCAGCAACTGAAAAATGGCCGGTGGCATGTCATGCAGCGTGTGGCCGGGAAAAACCGTTACCCCATTGATGTGGTGAAAATCCCGATGGCGGTGCCGCTGACCACGGCGTTTAAACAAAATATTGAGCGGATACGGCGTGAACGTCTTCCGAAAGAGCTGGGCTATGCGCTGCAGCATCAACTGAGGATGGTAATAAAGCGATGAAACATACTGAACTCCGTGCAGCCGTACTGGATGCACTGGAGAAGCATGACACCGGGGCGACGTTTTTTGATGGTCGCCCCGCTGTTTTTGATGAGGCGGATTTTCCGGCAGTTGCCGTTTATCTCACCGGCGCTGAATACACGGGCGAAGAGCTGGACAGCGATACCTGGCAGGCGGAGCTGCATATCGAAGTTTTCCTGCCTGCTCAGGTGCCGGATTCAGAGCTGGATTCGTGGATGGAGTCCCGGATTTATCCGGTGATGAGCGATATCCCGGCACTGTCAGATTTGATCACCAGTATGGTGGCCAGTGGCTATGACTACCGGCGCGACGATGATGCGGGCCTGTGGAGTTCAGCCGATCTGACTTATGTCATTACCTATGAAATGTGAGGACGATATGCCAACACCAAATCCTCTGGCACCGGTGAAAGGGGCCGGGACCACACTGTGGGTTTATAAGGGGAGCGGTGACCCTTATGCGAATCCGCTTTCAGACGTTGACTGGTCGCGTCTGGCAAAAGTTAAAGACCTGACGCCCGGCGAACTGACCGCTGAGTCCTATGACGACAGCTATCTCGATGATGAAGATGCAGACTGGACTGCGACCGGGCAGGGGCAGAAATCTGCCGGAGATACCAGCTTCACGCTGGCGTGGATGCCCGGAGAGCAGGGGCAGCAGGCGCTGCTGGCGTGGTTTAATGAAGGTGATACCCGTGCCTATAAAATCCGCTTCCCGAACGGCACGGTCGATGTGTTCCGCGGCTGGGTCAGCAGTATCGGTAAGGCGGTGACGGCGAAGGAAGTGATCACCCGCACGGTGAAAGTCACCAATGTGGGACGTCCGTCGATGGCAGAAGATCGCAGCACGGTAACAGCGGCAACCGGCATGACCGTGACGCCTGCCAGCACCTCGGTGGTGAAAGGGCAGAGCACCACGCTGACCGTGGCCTTCCAGCCGGAGGGCGTAACCGACAAGAGCTTTCGTGCGGTGTCTGCGGATAAAACAAAAGCCACCGTGTCGGTCAGTGGTATGACCATCACCGTGAAAGGTGTTGCTGCAGGCAAGGTCAACATTCCGGTCGTATCCGGTAATGGTGAACTTGCTGCGGTTGCAGAAATCAACGTCACCGCCAGTTAATCCGGAGAGTCAGCGATGTTCCTGAAAACCGAATCATTTGAACATAACGGTGTGACCGTCACGCTTTCTGAACTGTCAGCCCTGCAGCGTATTGAGCATCTCGCCCTGATGAAACGGCAGGCAGAACAGGCGGAGTCAGACAGCAACCGGAAGTTTACTGTGGAAGACGCCATCAGAACCGGCGCGTTTCTGGTGGCGATGTCCCTGTGGCATAACCATCCGCAGAAGACAAAGCTGCCTTCCATGAATGAAGCCGTTAAACAGATTGAGCAGGAAGTGCTTACCACCTGGCCCACGGAGGCAATTTCTCATGCTGAAAACGTGGTGTACCGGCTGTCCGGTATGTATGAGTTTGTGGTGAATGATGCTCCTGAACAGACAGAGGACGCCGGGCCTGCAGAGCCTGTTTCTGCGGGAAAGTGTTCGACGGTGAGCTGAGTTTTGCCCTGAAACTGGCGCGCGAGATGGGGCGACCCGACTGGCGTGCCATGCTTGCCGGGATGTCATCCACGGAGTATGCCGACTGGCACCGCTTTTACAGTACCCATTATTTTCATGATGTTCTGCTGGATATGCACTTTTCCGGGCTGACGTACACCGTGCTCAGCCTGTTTTTCAGCGATCCGGATATGCATCCGCTGGATTTCAGTCTGCTGAACCGGCGCGAGGCTGACGAAGAGCCTGAAGATGATGTGCTGATGCAGAAAGCGGCAGGGCTTGCCGGAGGTGTCCGCTTTGGCCCGGACGGGAATGAAGTTATCCCCGCTTCCCCGGATGTGGCGGACATGACGGAGGATGACGTAATGCTGATGACAGTATCAGAAGGGATCGCAGGAGGAGTCCGGTATGGCTGAACCGGTAGGCGATCTGGTCGTTGATTTAAGTCTGGATGCGGCCAGATTTGACGAGCAGATGGCCAGAGTCAGGCGTCATTTTTCCGGTACGGAAACTGATGCGAAAAAAACAGCGGCAGTCGTTGAACAGTCGCTGAGCCGACAGGCGCTGGCTGCACAGAAAGCGGGGATTTCCGTCGGGCAGTATAAAGCCGCCATGCGTATGCTGCCTGCACAGTTCACCGACGTGGCCACGCAGCTTGCAGGCGGGCAAAGTCCGTGGCTGATCCTGCTGCAACAGGGTGGTCAGGTTAAGGACTCCTTCGGCGGGATGATCCCCATGTTCAGGGGGCTTGCCGGTGCGATCACCCTGCCGATGGTGGGGGCCACCTCGCTGGCGGTGGCGACCGGTGCGCTGGCGTATGCCTGGTATCAGGGCAACTCAACCCTGTCCGATTTCAACAAAACGCTGGTCCTTTCCGGCAATCAGGCGGGACTGACGGCAGATCGTATGCTGGTCCTGTCCAGAGCCGGGCAGGCGGCAGGGCTGACGTTTAACCAGACCAGCGAGTCACTGACGGCGCTGGTGAATGCCGGTGTGCGTGGTGGTGAGCAGTTTGAGGCGATCAGCCAGAGTGTGGCGCGTTTCTCCTCTGCATCCGGCGTGGAGGTGGACAAGGTCGCTGAAGCCTTCGGGAAGCTGACCACAGACCCGACGTCGGGGCTGACGGCGATGGCACGCCAGTTCCATAACGTGACGGCGGAGCAGATTGCGTATGTTGCTCAGTTGCAGCGTTCCGGCGATGAAGCCGGGGCATTGCAGGCGGCGAACGAGGCCGCAACGAAAGGGTTTGATGACCAGACCCGCCGCCTGAAAGAGAACATGGGCACGCTGGAGACCTGGGCAGACAGGACAGCGCGGGCATTCAAATCCATGTGGGATGCGGTGCTGGATATTGGTCGTCCTGATACCGCGCAGGAGATGCTGATTAAGGCAGAGGCTGCGTTTAAGAAAGCAGACGACATCTGGAATCTGCGCAAGGATGATTATTTTGTTAACGATGAAGCGCGGGCGCGTTACTGGGATGATCGTGAAAAGGCCCGTCTTGCGCTTGAAGCCGCCCGAAAGAAGGCTGAGCAGCAGACTCAACAGGACAAAAATGCGCAGCAGCAGAGCGATACCGAAGCGTCACGGCTGAAATATACCGAAGAGGCGCAGAAGGCTTACGAACGGCTGCAGACGCCGCTGGAGAAATATACCGCCCGTCAGGAAGAACTGAACAAGGCACTGAAAGACGGGAAAATCCTGCAGGCAGATTACAACACGCTGATGGCGGCGGCGAAAAAGGATTATGAAGCGACGCTGAAAAAGCCGAAACAGTCCGGCGTGAAGGTGTCTGCGGGCGATCGTCAGGAAGACAGTGCTCATGCTGCCCTGCTGACGCTTCAGGCAGAACTCCGGACGCTGGAGAAGCATGCCGGAGCAAATGAGAAAATCAGCCAGCAGCGCCGGGATTTGTGGAAGGCGGAGAGTCAGTTCGCGGTACTGGAGGAGGCGGCGCAACGTCGCCAGCTGTCTGCACAGGAGAAATCCCTGCTGGCGCATAAAGATGAGACGCTGGAGTACAAACGCCAGCTGGCTGCACTTGGCGACAAGGTTACGTATCAGGAGCGCCTGAACGCGCTGGCGCAGCAGGCGGATAAATTCGCACAGCAGCAACGGGCAAAACGGGCCGCCATTGATGCGAAAAGCCGGGGGCTGACTGACCGGCAGGCAGAACGGGAAGCCACGGAACAGCGCCTGAAGGAACAGTATGGCGATAATCCGCTGGCGCTGAATAACGTCATGTCAGAGCAGAAAAAGACCTGGGCGGCTGAAGACCAGCTTCGCGGGAACTGGATGGCAGGCCTGAAGTCCGGCTGGAGTGAGTGGGAAGAGAGCGCCACGGACAGTATGTCGCAGGTTAAAAGTGCTGCCACGCAGACCTTTGATGGTATTGCGCAGAATATGGCGGCGATGCTGACCGGCAGTGAGCAGAACTGGCGCAGCTTCACCCGTTCCGTGCTGTCCATGATGACAGAAATTCTGCTTAAGCAGGCAATGGTGGGGATTGTCGGGAGTATCGGCAGCGCCATTGGCGGGGCTGTTGGTGGCGGCGCATCCGCGTCAGGCGGTACAGCCATTCAGGCCGCTGCGGCGAAATTCCATTTTGCAACCGGAGGATTTACGGGAACCGGCGGCAAATATGAGCCAGCGGGGATTGTTCACCGTGGTGAGTTTGTCTTCACGAAGGAGGCAACCAGCCGGATTGGCGTGGGGAATCTTTACCGGCTGATGCGCGGCTATGCCACCGGCGGTTATGTCGGTACACCGGGCAGCATGGCAGACAGCCGGTCGCAGGCGTCCGGGACGTTTGAGCAGAATAACCATGTGGTGATTAACAACGACGGCACGAACGGGCAGATAGGTCCGGCTGCTCTGAAGGCGGTGTATGACATGGCCCGCAAGGGTGCCCGTGATGAAATTCAGACACAGATGCGTGATGGTGGCCTGTTCTCCGGAGGTGGACGATGAAGACCTTCCGCTGGAAAGTGAAACCCGGTATGGATGTGGCTTCGGTCCCTTCTGTAAGAAAGGTGCGCTTTGGTGATGGCTATTCTCAGCGAGCGCCTGCCGGGCTGAATGCCAACCTGAAAACGTACAGCGTGACGCTTTCTGTCCCCCGTGAGGAGGCCACGGCGCTGGAGTCGTTTCTGGCTGAGCACGGGGGCTGGAAAGCCTTTCTGTGGACGCCGCCTTATGAGTGGCGGCAGATAAAGGTGACCTGCGCAAAATGGTCGTCGCGGGTCAGTATGCTGCGTGTTGAGTTCAGCGCAGAGTTTGAACAGGTGGTGAACTGATGCAGGATATCCGGCAGGAAACACTGAATGAATGCACCCGTGCGGAGCAGTCGGCCAGCGTGGTGCTCTGGGAAATCGACCTGACAGAGGTCGGTGGAGAACGTTATTTTTTCTGTAATGAGCAGAACGAAAAAGGTGAGCCGGTCACCTGGCAGGGGCGACAGTATCAGCCGTATCCCATTCAGGGGAGTGGTTTTGAACTGAATGGCAAAGGCACCAGTACGCGCCCCACGCTGACGGTTTCTAACCTGTACGGTATGGTCACCGGGATGGCGGAAGATCTGCAGAGTCTGGTCGGTGGAACGGTGGTCCGGCGTAAGGTTTACGCCCGTTTTCTGGATGCGGTGAACTTCGTCAACGGAAACAGAGACGCCGATTCGGAGCAGGAGGTGATCAGCCGCTGGCGCATTGAGCAGTGCAGCGAACTGAGCGCGGTGAGTGCCTCCTTTGTACTGTCCACGCCGACGGAAACGGATGGCGCTGTTTTTCCGGGACGTATCATGCTGGCCAACACCTGCACCTGGACCTATCGCGGCGATGAGTGCGGTTATAGCGGTCCGGCGGTCGCGGATGAATATGACCAGCCGACGTCCGATATCACGAAGGATAAATGCAGCAAATGCCTGAGCGGTTGTAAGTTCCGCAATAACGTCGGCAACTTTGGCGGCTTCCTTTCCATTAACAAACTTTCGCAGTAATCCCATGACAGAGACAGAATCAGCGATTCTGGCGCACGCCCGGCGATGTGCGCCAGCGGAGTCGTGCGGCTTCGTGGTGAGAACACCGGAGGGGGAAAGATATTTTCCCTGCGTGAATATCTCCGGTGAGCCGGAGGCGTATTTCCGGATGTCGCCGGAGGACTGGCTGCGGGCAGAGATGCAGGGTGAGATTGTGGCGCTGGTCCACAGCCACCCCGGTGGTCTGCCCTGGCTGAGTGAGGCTGACCGGCGGCTGCAGGTGCAGAGTGATTTGCCGTGGTGGCTGGTCTGCCGGGGGACGATTCATAAGTTCCGCTGTGTGCCGCATCTCACCGGGCGGCGCTTTGAGCACGGGGTGACGGACTGTTACACGCTGTTCCGGGATGCTTATCATCTGGCGGGGATTGAGATGCCGGATTTTCATCGCGGGGATGACTGGTGGCGTCACGGCCAGAATCTCTATCTGGATAATCTGGAGGCCACAGGGCTGTATCAGGTGCCGTTGTCATCAGCACAACCGGGCGATGTGCTGCTGTGCTGTTTTGGTTCATCGGTGCCGAATCATGCCGCCATTTACTGTGGTGACGGTGAGCTGCTGCACCATATTCCTGAACAACTGAGCAAACGAGAGAGGTATACCGACAAATGGCAGCGACGCACACACTCCCTCTGGCGTCACCGGGCATGGCGCGCATCTGCCTTTACGGGGATTTACAACGATTTGGTCGCCGCATCGACCTTCGTGTGAAAACGGGGGCTGAAGCCATCCGGGCACTGGCCACACAGCTCCCGGCGTTTCGTCAGAAACTGAGCGACGGCTGGTATCAGGTACGGATTGCCGGGCGGGACGTCAGCACGTCCGGGTTAACGGCGCAGTTACATGAGACTCTGCCTGATGGCGCTGTGATTCATATTGTTCCCAGAGTCGCCGGGGCCAAGTCAGGTGGCGTATTCCAGATTGTCCTGGGGGCTGCCGCCATTGCCGGATCATTCTTTACCGCCGGAGCCACCCTTGCAGCATGGGGGGCAGCCATTGGGGCCGGTGGTATGACCGGCATCCTGTTTTCTCTCGGTGCCAGTATGGTGCTCGGTGGTGTGGCGCAGATGCTGGCACCGAAAGCCAGAACTCCCCGTACACAGACAACGGATAACGGCAAACAGAACACCTATTTCTCCTCACTGGATAACATGGTTGCCCAGGGCAATGTTCTGCCGGTTCTGTACGGTGAAATGCGCGTGGGGTCACGCGTGGTTTCTCAGGAGATCAGCACGGCAGACGAAGGGGATGGTGGTCAGGTTGTGGTGATTGGTCGCTGATGCAAAATGTTTTATGTGAAACCGCCTGCGGGCGGTTTTGTCGTTTATGGAGCGTGAGGAATGGGTAAAGGCAGCAGTAAGGGGCATACCCCGCGCGAAGCGAAGGACAACCTGAAGTCCACGCAGTTGCTGAGTGTGATCGATGCCATCAGCGAAGGGCCGGTTGAAGGTCCGGTGGATGGATTAAAAAGCGTGCTGCTGAACAGTACGCCGGTGCTGGACAGTGAGGGGAATACCAATATATCCGGCGTCACGGTGGTGTTCCGGGCCGGTGAGCAGGAGCAGACACCGCCGGAGGGATTTGAATCCTCCGGCTCCGAGACGGTGCTGGGTACGGAAGTGAAATACGACACGCCGATCACCCGGACCATCACGTCGGCAAACATTGACCGACTGCGTTTTACCTTCGGCGTGCAGGCACTGGTGGAAACCACCTCAAAGGGGGACAGGAATCCGTCGGAAGTCCGCCTGCTGGTTCAGATCCAGCGTAATGGTGGCTGGGTGACGGAAAAAGACATCACCATTAAGGGCAAAACCACCTCGCAGTATCTGGCCTCGGTGGTGGTGGATAACCTGCCGCCGCGCCCGTTCAATATCCGGATGCGCAGGATGACGCCGGACAGCACCACAGACCAGCTGCAGAACAAAACGCTCTGGTCGTCATACACCGAAATCATCGATGTGAAACAGTGCTACCCGAACACGGCACTGGTCGGCGTGCAGGTGGATTCGGAGCAGTTCGGCAGCCAGCAGGTGAGCCGTAATTATCATCTGCGCGGGCGCATTCTGCAGGTGCCGTCGAACTATAACCCGCAGACGCGGCAATACAGCGGTATCTGGGACGGAACGTTTAAACCGGCATACAGCAACAACATGGCCTGGTGTCTGTGGGATATGCTGACCCATCCGCGCTACGGCATGGGGAAACGTCTTGGTGCGGCGGATGTGGATAAATGGGCGCTGTATGTCATCGGCCAGTACTGCGACCAGTCAGTGCCGGACGGCTTTGGCGGCACGGAGCCGCGCATCACCTGTAATGCGTACCTGACCACACAGCGCAAGGCGTGGGATGTGCTCAGTGATTTCTGCTCGGCGATGCGCTGTATGCCGGTATGGAACGGGCAGACGCTGACGTTCGTGCAGGACCGACCATCAGATAAGGTGTGGACCTATAACCGCAGTAATGTGGTGATGCCGGATGATGGCGCGCCGTTCCGCTACAGCTTCAGCGCCCTGAAGGACCGCCATAATGCCGTTGAGGTGAACTGGATTGACCCGAATAACGGCTGGGAGACGGCGACAGAGCTTGTGGAGGACACGCAGGCCATTGCCCGTTACGGTCGTAACGTCACGAAGATGGATGCCTTTGGCTGTACCAGCCGGGGGCAGGCACACCGCGCCGGGCTGTGGCTGATTAAAACGGAACTGCTGGAAACGCAGACCGTGGACTTCAGCGTGGGCGCAGAAGGGCTTCGCCATGTGCACGCATGCGCTGGTGCTGGCGAAGGGCAAAGTGGTGGCGTTCGACGAGAAGGACGCGTTCGATTTCGACGAGTTCTCGACGCTGTATCGCTCGACGGTTGGCATGGGGGTGGCGTAGATGGCGGTCGAGCTAAAGAAGCCCTCGACCTTCCAGCAGTACAAGACGCTGCTGCGCAAGGACTTGGAGCAGGAGTTCCGCACGAAGGAGATGCTCACGTCCATGGGCATCTACGCGCTTTTGGTGATCATCGTGTACGGGGCGGCGCTGGCGCAGACCTCGCAGACCACCGACGTGCTGCAGATGAGCGGCGGCCTTCTGTGGGCGCTCATCGTGTTCACGTCGCTTTTGGGCCTGAACCGCTCGTTCGCGCACGAGAAGGAGCAGGGCTGCATGGAGGGCATCCTGCTGGTGCCGATGGACCGTTCGGTGGTGTTCCTGGCGAAATCGACGTCGAACCTGCTGTTCTTGCTGGTGGTGGAAGTGATCGCCGTGCCGCTGTTCTACTTCTTCTTCCTGACCACCACCACGCCGTCCGAGAGCTTCTGGCTGCTCGTGGTGCCGCTGCTCGTGGGCACCGTCGGCGTGGCGGGCATCGGCACGCTGCTGTCCACCATCACCATCAACACGCGCGGCAAGGACGTGATGTTGGCCGTGCTGTTCATCCCGCTGATCTTTCCGCTGCTGTACGCATGCGTGTCCGCGACGACGGCGGTCATCGTGGGCGCGGAAGGATATGCGGACATCATGCTGACGTCGTTGGCGCTTGCGGGCGGCTACGACGTGATCATGATCCTCGCATCGTGGGTTCTGTACGATTTCGTGATTAGCGCTTGATGTTCCGTCGGCCTGCCGGCCGACGGAACTGCTCGATGCTGCGAGGC
>ENA-OWYG01001168-OWYG01001168.1-human-gut-metagenome-genome-assembly--contig:-NODE-1168-length-13586-cov-6.199616_pt1 | contig 13586 bp, 9 predicted proteins | sample MGYA00249747_ERZ652080 | MGnify/ENA primary metagenome ERZ652080 (study PRJEB26925, sample SAMN05827071) | human gut metagenome | biome: ENVO:2100002; feature: ENVO:00000062; material: ENVO:00002003...
CGAGATGAGCGCTAGTCTCGTGGGCTCGGAGATGTGTATAAGAGACAGGTATGACCTCAAGGGCCCCCTGATGCTTTCCGACTTCATGGAAATGGCCTTTGCCCCCGGCAATGACCAATTGAAAGTGGAGCAATGGTCCCCGCAGCCGTCACCCTCCGTGGACCCTGCCGTCAGCATCTTTGAAAACATCGCCAACGGAGACATCCTGCTCAACCATCCCTATGAAAGCTTTGAACCCGTCCTGCGCCTGGTGGAGGAAGCCGCGGAAGACCCGGACGTCATCGCCATCAAGCAGGTCCTGTACCGGACCGCCAAAAACTCCCGCATCGTAGCCGCCTTGAAAAAGGCGGCGGAAAGCGGCAAGCAAGTGACGGCGCTGGTGGAACTGAAAGCCCGGTTTGACGAAGCCCGCAACCTGGAAAAGGCGGAGGAACTGCAGCGTTCCGGCGTGCAGGTGGTCTACGGCGTCAAGGGCCTGAAAACCCATGCCAAGATATGCCTGGTGGTGCGCCGGGAGCAGGGCATGCTGCGGCGTTACTGCCACTTCGGCACGGGGAACTACAATGAAACAACCGCCAAGATTTACACGGACATCTCCTACCTCACCTGTGACGACCAATTGGGGGCGGATGCCTCCCAGTTCTTCAACTCCGTAACGGGACGCACCAAGCTCATGCGCTTCCGCAAGCTGTACCCCTCGCCGGTGCTGATGAAGGCTCGCCTCATTGAACTCATTGAAGGGGAGGCGGAGCGCGCACGGCAGGGGGAACCGGCCCGCATCTCCGCCAAGATGAACAGCCTTCAGGATGTGGAAATCATTGACGCCCTGTACAGGGCCGCGGACGCCGGGGTGGACATTGAACTGAACGTGCGCGGCATCTGCTGCCTGAAAACGGGCCCCCGGCCCAACGGCAAGGTGATCCGCGTGGTCAGCATTGTGGACCGCTATCTGGAGCACGCGCGCATCTTCTTCTTCCACCACGGCGGCAACCACCAGCTCTTCATTGCCAGCGCGGACTGGATGACCCGCAATCTGGACAAGAGGGTGGAGCTCATGGTGCCCGTCACCAACGGGAAGCTGGCGCGCCGCCTCAAATCCATCCTGGACGCCTGTTTCAGGGACAACGTGCAGGCCTGCAATATTTTGCCTGACGGCACTTCCGAGCACGTCGTTCGGAAAAAGGGCCAGAAAGCCTTCCGTTTGCAGCAGTACCTGACCAAGGAGGCCCGCCGCTTGGCCAAGGACAAGGAACGGGAACGCCAGCAGATGCTGGAGCCCCACACGCCGCATTAACCCGGTCCGGAGCATTGGGCCGCATGCGTGGCATCCTCCGGCATACCTTCAACACGTAGCGGTCCGGAACATGTCTTTTCATGAGACATGTTTGCCCGCGTATGCTGTTTTTTCCTGATCGCGCTGGCTGGGGGGTACGGCTCTGTATGGGCGGAAGGTTCGGCATGGCAGGCGTCCGGGCCTGCGGGCCCCGGAGCCTCCGTAAGGGCTCCTTCCCATCCGGCGGAGGATGGCTTGTACTCCCGTCTGAAGAAGATGCCCTATCTCTATGACAACAAGGACGCGGAGTTCCTGAACCAGTTCAAGCTGCTGCTGACGGGGCAGTACCAGGGGGCTCAGGTCTCCCCTTCCGGAGCCAACCGGTTCCGCAAGGGCTCTCATGGCAGGGAAAACGAATGGCGGAGGCTCCAGATAGGGTTTGAAGCCGTTTTCTTCAAAAACCGCCTGACGCTGCACAGTTTGACCAACATGGGGGAGCTGGACGGCATGTACAAGGTGGAGGATGGCCGCTGGAGAAGAACGAAGACGGACTGGAGCATCTTTGAACTCTACCTGAAATACAAGGTCAATCCCTCCTTCTTTGCGCGCGTCGGGAAAATCACCTCCAAGATGACGGCGGAATTCCGGGAGACGGCCAGTGAACTCAAGACCCTGGAACGGTCCGACCTGGTCAACCAGCTCGGGACCATCTCCAGTTGGGGCGTTGTGCTGGAAAACCCGCGGCAGGACGTGCCCGTGGGGTGGGAGGCTTCCGTCTTCCTGAACGACACCAGCGACAGCCTGGCGCATGAAATCAGGTTTAATACGGCGGACAATGCCTTTGCCAAGGCCTCCGTCCATCTGGACGCCCGCGGCTTTCTGCCGGGGGAGAAAAGCCGCGTCTGGCTGACGTATGCCCACAACTTCACCCATTACGCGGGGCGCTCCCTGCCGGAGGATTCCTATTACTCCGGGCTTGGCGCCCGGGATGTGGCGGCGGTGGACTGGGTCATGTCCCGGGGGAAATTTTCCATGGTGACGGAACTCATGTCCGGCTTCCGCGTGGTGGGGACCTCTCTGGGAGAGAATGTTTACGGCCTGGCGGTATTGCCTTCCTACAGGTTTTCCCCGCATCTGGAAGGCGTGTTCCGCTACCAGCTCTCCCATGGGCGGGACGCCGTGAAAATGTACGCCCGCTATGTTCCCGCGGTGACCACCTATCCCAAATGGGTCAGCACGATGAACTCCTTTTACTTCGGCCTGAATTATTATTTTTTCCCGGAAGACCCGGACATGCTGAAATTGATGGCAGGGGGGGAATATACGACGACCAGCGGAGCGCCGGAAGGCGCCAGGTGCTTCAGCGGATGGACCTGGTTTGCCGCCGTCAGGTTCCACTTTTGAACGGGGAAGGGCAGATTCCTTTCCTCCCGGGGGATTGGCCCTTTTGCGGGCAATCATGCGGGAGCCGTTTACAACAAATAGTTTGCCCTGGACTGTGCCTTGTGGTAGGAAGGGAGGGAGATGGGAAAGCCCGCCTTTTTCCATCTCTCCCCACCCCCCCTAGAATGATGAAATTTACATATTCTCTCTGCCTGTGCATTCTTGCCTGCTGCGTTTCTCTGGCCCAGACGGCTTCCTTGCGTTCCGTTGTTCTCCCTCCTCCTTCCATGAAAGTGGAATGCCGCGCGGATGAGAGCCCCGTTTCCATTTCCCGGGCGGAAATCAAGTCTCGCGTGATGGATTTCCTGGCGGAAACGGAAGTGACGCTGGTTTTTCACAACCCCAACACGCGTGTGATGGAAGGGGAATTGGTGTACCCTCTCCCGGCTGGAGCCATCGTACAGGGGTATGCGCTGGACATCAACGGCCGCATGGTGGATGGCGTGCCGGTACCCAGGCAAAAGGCGCGCGTGGCGTTTGAAGAAGAGGTGCGCAAACAGGTTGATCCCGGACTGGTGGAATGGTCCGGCGGCAACATGTTCAAGACGCGCGTATATCCCATTCCTGCGGGAGGAACCCGCACTGTGCGGCTGCGCTATTCCACGGTTCTTCCCGTGGATGCCGCAGGAGCGCCGTCCCTGCAGCTTCCGATGAATTTCAAGGAGAAACTGGATTCCCTCAAGCTGAGGGTGGAAGTGTTCGCCGGCCGGAAGCCCGTTGTCGTTTCCTCCCCGCTGGACAACGTGGAATTCAAGGATTGGTGCAGCGCCTTCCTGGCGGAAAAGGAATGGAAGGGTCTGTCCCTGACGGAAGACCTGTTCATCTCCCTGCCGCGTGCGCAGGGAAAAGATGCGGGGAGAGCGAAGGTATTTGTGGAGTCCTTTGACGGCAGGGACTATGCCGCCGTGATTATTCCCCGGCCTGAGCGGACGGACGGAAAGAGCGGCGTGGAAGCCGCGCCCACGATAGAGCTGCTTTGGGACGCTTCCGGTTCCATGAAAGGAGCGGATGTCCGGAAATTCCTGGATTTTCTGAAACGATATCTTGCTTGCGGCAGAACGCAGGGGCGGCAAACCCGCATCAACCTGACTGTTTTCCGGGACCGGATCATGCCTTCAAAAACGTTCGAGGTCGCTCCGGACAATCTGGACGAGCTGGCCCGCGAACTGCTGGCTCTGGACTATGACGGGGCCACGTGTGACTGGAGCGCTGTTCGGGAAAAGCTGAGCGCTTGTTCCGGGGCGTCGGACTGCCTGGTTGTCAGTGATGGATTTATCAATTTCAGCCCCGTGCCGGAAAAGCGGGGGACTAGCTCCGCTAAAACCTTCGCCCTGATGGTGACACCGCGCAAGGATGCGAATACGTTCATCCGGATGGGCATTCCTGTGATCGACCTGGCCAGTCAAACGGCGGAGCAGGCGATGGAGCGCCTCGTCAGGGGGGAAATTTCCATCCGTTACATTATTGACAGGGGGAATATGCCCTGGAGGACGTTTTCAAGGTATGAAATTCCTGGAATGCCATCGGATTCCGTCCTTTTGCTGGCGGAACTGGAGCCGGGTTCCTACCGCGGGACGGTGGAGGTTGCCGGAGTGGAAATTCCCGTGGCGGCTGATGCCTCCGGGGGGACGCCCGGAACCATGCTGAGGGCCTTGTATGCCCAGGCAAGGCTCCAGGAACTTCTCTGCCGTCCACCCTCTGCCGTTAGGGATGAAGCTGTGGGGAACCTGGGAATGGAATATGGAATCGTGACGCCCGGTACCTCTCTGCTGGTGCTGGACTCCCTGGAGCAATACCTGAAATATGGTGTGCGTCCTCCCGCTTCCGCTTCAGAATTGCGGGCGGAATATGACAAGAGGATGCTGAAACGCGAACGGAAGGAGGACATGGCTGAAGAGACCGCAAGATTAAACCGCTTGAAAGCGTGCCTTGCTTCCTGGAAAGAAATGCAGAAATGGTACGCAAAGGAATTTTTCAATCCGGAAGAGATGGAAAGCGTCTTGAAAGATGACCGGTTGAAACAGGCCTTGATTCATACGTGCCGGGGCAATGACCGGGAGGCGCTGGAAATCTACCGGAAAGTATTGAAGGATGAGCGTAATAACCGGACGGCCTTGAAGGGCGTCACGGTCATGGAAAGGCGCCTCCGGGAAAAAGAAGCACAGGCTGAAAAAGCCTCTGGGGAAAACGCTGCCCGTGACAGGGAGCTGGCTGAGGCAAGAGCAAACTTGAACAGAGAACTGGACAGGGAGCCTGCGGACATAGCGGGAAGCCTCCGCCTGGCCTACGGCTTTTATGACCTTGGGGATTACGATAAGGCCCTTTCCCTGTTTAACAGGATATTGGAAAAGGCTCCGGAAAATGTTTCGGCAAGAAGGGGTGCGGAGACTGTGGCCCGCAGAAAAACTGCCTATTACTCCGCCGCTTATGATGAAAGAAGGAGCGCCATGCTGGCGGAAGTGGATTCTCTCTGGGAGCGTCCGGCCGGATCCTCTCCGGAGGATGAAAATTCGGGGGAATCCGCTCCGGCGCCTGTTATAGTTCAAGGTAACAATATATCCGGAGATTCCGGTGCTGTCATCAGGGCGTCCGGAAGTTTTAGTGCAGAAGCCGGGAGTTCTCCGGACTCCGCCTCCCCGGATCTGCTGGAGAACGAGAATTCCGCTCCGGAAAATCAAGAGGTGGTAGGGTCCCTGTTCCTGGGAGGGGGAGAAACATTAAATGGACTAAAGGCGCGGGAACAGGATGCCGGTTCTTCCCCCGTCATGAACGTGAAGGCGTGGGACTCCAAGGCTCCGTATCTGGCGGCTCTGGATGCGGCTGACCGCCCTTTTGCGGTCTATATGAAACTCAAGGAAAAGTATGGGGACAGCCCCGGTTTTTACATGGACTGCTCTGACTGGTTTGCCGGGAAGGGGGACAAGGCGCTGGCTGTCCAGATTCTGTCCAACCTGGCGGAGCTGGAACTGGAAAACCGTTCCCTGCTGCGCATGCTGGGCTACAAGCTGCGTTACATGGGAGAACTCCGGCAAGCCAGGTTCATTTTTGAAACCGTAAAAACGCTGTTTCCGGAAGAACCCCAGTCCTACCGGGATCTGGCGCTGGTGCTGGATGAACTGGGGGAATCCCAAAAGGCGTTCGACATGTACCGGGAGGTGCTGGAACGCCCGATGCCCCGCCGCTTCACCGGCGTGGAGCAGATTGTGCTGGTGGAACTGAACCGGCTTGTTTCCCGGAGCAGGGCGGCGGGAGTGAAGCTGGATACCGGGGGGCTGAACCCTGCCTTTCTCCAGCCGGTGGAGGCTGATTTGCGCGTGGTCATCAACTGGGACACAGATGCGTCTGACATGGACCTTTGGGTCACGGACATCACCGGAGAAAAATGCTATTACTCCCATCGGCTGACCACTCATGGCGGCCATTTGTCCCGTGACGTGACGCAGGGCTACGGGCCGGAAGAATACCTGGTGCGCAAGGCTCTTCCCGGTCCCTATCTGGTCCAGACGCATTATTACGGCACCCGGTCGCAGAAAATGCTGGCTCCCGTTACCCTGTACGCGGAAGTGTACACGGATTACGGCCGTCCGCAGGAAAAGCGGAAAACGCTGGTATTCCGCCTGAATGGCCGGGACCAGGTGGTGGATGTGGGAAAAGTGGCGTACGTACAGGCGTGCCCGGCAGAAGGAGCTCGGGATTACCAGGTGAAGGCCGGGGAAACCCGGGCGTCCATCGCTGAAAGCCGGTTGAAGGACGGAAAGCGCGCCGGGGAAATTATCCGCCTGAATCCGGTTCTGAAAGACCGGGAACCTAAAACGGGGGAAATCATCAAACTGCCGGAGTGATTGGAGACTGCGGCTCTTCTCGAACGCCTGTTGCCGCCGGCGGGGCTATACGCCTTCAAAGACGCGCAGCAGGCGTTTCAGCAGGTTGATTCTGGCCTTGCGTTTCCGGAAGCCGTTCCCGAAGGAGAACGGCAGGTGCCATTGATTGTGGCGCAATTGCCGTCGCGTCCATTGCGTGAATTCCTCCAGCAATTGGGACAGATGGGGCCGAAGGGAGGCCGTTTCCATGGCCGGCTTCCACCAGACGGCCGCAGACACGATGTATTCCTCTGATTTTTCCGGGAACAGCCAGGGCTTTTTGGAGCCGATCATGTGGAAAAGCTTCCAGGAGCAGGTGGCGTGGATGTTGGAAACCCCGGCGAATTCCGTGCCTGCGCAGGACTCTTCCAGTCCGTTTTTCCCCAGTTCAAATTGGAAATGGTAGTTCCATTCAACAGGCAGCGGAAAAATCTGCCGGTGGAAGACGATATTCAGCGCGTCCTGGTCCGGATGTTCCAGGAGCTCATTGTGTTCTTCAATGACGTGGAGCAGGCGGACTTCCGCATCCTCCTCCCTCATTCGGTCCAGGTCCAGGACCAGCACGCCGGAGTTGAAATAGTGGAAGGGATCGTGCAGGCCCAAAGGTTGAAGTTTCCGGAGCTGGCGCCGCGGATACCCCGCTACCAGGCTGCTCAGCACCGCCGTATCCCGTACGGCGCCCACGGCCGCCCCGCAGAGGTCCGTATCGTAAAGCTCCGCTACGTCCGCATACAGGACCGTATCCGCATCCAGATAGACAATCCGGGAATGCCGGGGGAACAGGCTGGGTGCCAGCAGGCGCGCGTAGGCCAGGGCGGAAAAGCGTTTCACGTCCCTCCGGCGCAGCATCTGTTCCAGCTTGCCGGGAATGGTCATGAACTGAAGGGCTGCGTTCGGATAACCGGAAACGGCCTTGTCCAGTTCCTGCATGTTTTCTTCTTCCAGCCCGTCATGGACCACCCACAGCCTGTAGTTCCGTTCCGGGTTGGAATGGCGTGCCAGGGAATGCAGGGTGACGGCCAGGCACACGGTCCAGGCGGAGGTGACGGCAAACATGACGTCTATGGCAGGAGGCGCAGCGGCAGCATGGAAGGCTGTGGGCGGTGCGGCGGAAAGGGAGGAGGGCATGATGTTAAAGGATGGGATGGAATCAGGGCCATGAGCCGTCAAACACGGCCAGTTGGCGTTGAAGGGTTTTGATTTTCTCCCGGCGTTTCCGGAAATTCCGGCCCGGAGAGACGGGGAGGCTCCATTGGTGGTGGCGCAGCCGGGAACGGAAGGCGCGCGTGAATTGCCGGTACAGGGCGCGCAGCTCCCTGCGGAAAGCCGGAGTTTGCCGGGCAAGGGGCCACCAGAGGGCGAGATACAGGCGGTGGTAGATTTTTTCCATATCCGGCGGCAGCCACGGCTTGTAATCACCCACCAGGTGGAAAAGCTTCCAGGAACGGCTTTCAAACAGGGCCGGAGCTTCTTCAAACTCGGTGCCGGAGATGAGGTCCGCCATTCCCGCATGGTGCAGCTCAAACTGGAAGTGGTAATTCCAGCGGAGGGGCAGCGGAGCAATGCGGCCGTGAAAGACAATGTTGATAATGTCCTGGTCCACGTACGGAAAGGAATCCGGATGGGCCTCAAGCAGCCTCAGCAGCCTGTCTTCCGTTTCCTGCTCCCTCATCTGGACCAGGTCCATGACCATGACCCCGGTATTGCAGTACAGGCGCGGATTCGTTACCCCCATGCCGCTGATGTATTCCAGATGGTCGGGAAGGCGGCCCGTACTGATGCTTTGCAGGACGGCGCAGTCCCGGACGGCGCCTATCGGCGCGCCGTGCAGGTCCGCATCGTAAAGTTCGGCCACGTCTCCATTCAGCAGCACGTCCACGTCCAGGTAAACCACCCTGTCGTGCCGGGGGAACAGGGCGGCGGCCAGCAGGCGTCCATATGTGAGGGGGGAGAACCGTCCGCAATCCCTGTGCTGCAGAATGCGAAGCAGCCTCTCCGGAAGCCTGCAAAACCCCAGCGAGACGCGGGGATAGCTGGAAACGGCTTTTCCCAGTTCCTTCATCTGCTCTTCCTCCAATCCATGATGAACGATATGGAGTTCATAATTCCGCCGCGGATCGGAATGCACGCAAAGGGAGCGTATCGCCACGGCCAGCGGGATGAGCCAGGAGGAAGTGACGGCGAACATGACGGAAACGGGAGGTTCCGCCATGCCGGATAAGGGAGAGATAGTCGGCATAAAAGGAATTCAACAGGTCATGAAGAAGAATGGGAAAAGCTGAAAGCGTTTCCGGTGCCTGCCGGGAATTCCGGTATAAAGGTAGTTGGGAGAAAGGTCTTGTTTTTCATGGCGGAGATGAATACCGGAAGAGCTGTTGAAACAGGGAAAACGGGCATCCCTGTTCCGGCGTTCCGTTATTCTCTGCATGGGACATTCCCGGCGGTGAAAACGCTCATATTTTGTTTGGGCATCATACGAATTTCAAATCCGGGGTCAAGGGCCGATTTTCATACCAAGGAGCTTACGTTGCGTGGCCCTTCCTCGAGGGGAAACCGTTTTCCCCCGGAAAAAGCCTTCCGGAATTACGCAACGGAAACCTGGACCGCGGCAAGCCTCTCAGCCGTTGAAATGCATGCATTCCGTCAGGACGCACTGGCTTTCAGGAAAGAGAGTTCGCTGCCTCCCGGTTTGGCTTCCGGAAGCCGCAAGCGTTTACGGCGCTCCAAACGGTACGGGAATCATTCCATATTAATCCATGACGGATTTGAAATCCGTTTACATAGGGTTTTCTTGGTATGAGCGCGGCTGTTTCCATCATCGTCCCCTGTTATAATGTAGCTCCTTATCTGGATAAATGCATGGAAAGCCTAACTCTCCAGACGCTGGGGGACCTTGAGATCATTAGCGTGAATGACGGTTCCGGGGACGATACCCCAGCCATCCTGCGCGCATGGGCTGAAAGGGATGGCCGCATCCGGGTGGTGGACCGGGAAAACGGCGGCCTTTCTGCGGCGCGCAATACCGGCATGGCCCTGGCTGGCGGGGAATATATCGGCTTTGTGGACCCGGATGATTACGTGGAACACTCCATGTATGGCCGCCTGCTGGAAAAAGCCCGCAGGAGTGATGCGGATGTGACGGCCTGCGGCTATACCGGTTTTTCCGACCGTGACGGTTCCATACTGGAAAAATGGAGCCTGTCACCGGAAGAAGGAGTGGAAGAGAATGTACAGGCATGCGTTTTTCAGGAAAATGCCGTATGGAGAAGGATGGCCGCCGTGGCATGGAACAAGCTTTACAAGAGGGAATTCCTGGAAAGGAACGGCCTCCGCTTTGAGCCCCGCTTCCGGCAGGGGGAGGACGATGCCTTCTGGCTGATGGTGCTGGCCCACGCTACCCGGCTGGCTGTGATTCCGGATCAATTATACTGGTACCGCCGCCAGAGGAAGGGCGCCATCTCCCTGGCATGGGAGGAGAAGGGGTGCCCGTTGCCCCTCGTTGCGGACCGTCTTCTCCATGCCACCGCTTACTGGAAAAAATGCGGCTGGCTGGAATCCGGCCTGGAGCGCGGCTGGGTTCTGCATGCCCTCTGGTACTACCTGCTTGTCCATCTGGTGCCTGCGCACAAGCCGCTCCCACGTCTGACTGCGGGGGAATGGGCGCAGCTGCACGGCCAGTTCCGGGAATGGTTCTCCCTGGTAGAAGGCACGGAGCGGTTGCAGGGTCTTGACAAATGGGAAACAGCTTTTTGCCGCCTGCTGGAACGACCTGCGGAACGTCCCGGCTTGCTGTCCCGCATCTTGTGGAAACGCCTTTCCCTCCGCAAAGGGCGCCGCGGTCGCTATTACGCTCTCCGTCTGCTTCTGGCTTCCTGCGGAGGTAAAACCCATAGCTGATGCACCATGTCCGTTTCCATTATTGTTCCGTGTTACAATGTGGCCCCGTATGTGGAGGCCTGCCTGGACAGCCTGGTGAACCAGAGCTTGCGGAATATTGAAATCATCTGCGTGAATGACGGTTCTACGGACGTGACCCCGGCTCTTTTGGACGCATGGGCGGAAAAGGAGGACCGCATCCGCGTCATTCACCGTGAAAACGGAGGGCAGGCGTTGGCGCGGAACCTCGGAATGGATATGGCCGGAGGTGAATACGTGGGTTTTGTGGATCCGGACGACTATGTGGAACCTTCCATGTTTGCCCGCCTGGTGGAGGAAGCCCGCAGGCATGGCGCTGATGTGACAGCCTGCGGCTACACCAGCTTTTCCGACGGAGACGGCTCCGTGCTGGAGGAACTGAGCTGGTCTCCGGCTCCGGGCGTGGACAAGGGGGTGCAGTCAGACGTGATGCGAACGAACTCCGTCTGGGAGCGGATGGACGTGGTGACATGCAACAAGCTGTACCGGAGAGATTTTCTGGACCGGCACGGTCTCCGTTTTGAAACTTCTTTCAGATCCATGGAGGACGACGTCCTCTGGCTGATGGTGCTGGCCCATGCCACGTGCCTGGCTGTGATACCGGACCGCTTGTATTGGTACCGCCGCCAGAGGCACGGCTCCGTCTCCCAGATGCTGGAAGCGCAGGAACGTCCCCTCCTGCTGGTGGCGGAACGGCTGCTGCATGCTACGGAGTATTGGAAAAAATGCGGCTGGCTGGAATCCGGCCTGGAGCGCGGCTGGGTACTCCGGGCTCTGAGGCATTATCTTCTGGTCCGGCTGCTGAATCCGGGGCAGCCCCTGCCGCAGTTGAGTGAGGAGGAATGGGGGCGCCTGCGCGGCAAATGCCGGGAATGGTTTGCCCTGGCGGGGGAAGCGGAAGCGTTCCGGACTCTCGGCAAATGGGACTTTGAGCTATGCCGGATGCTGGCTTCTCCGCCGGAACATCCCGGCTTCCTGTCCCGTGCGTGGTGGAAGCTTCTCTCCCGCTGCCGCGGACGGCGGGGACGTTACTACAGGCTTAAAGGGAAGCTTTCCTCTTGCGGCGGTGGGAAATAGCTTCCCGGCGGACTGGTTCTTAACATTCTGCGCATCGTTGGGGCTTGCGGGAACGCCTGTGTTGAAGTAAGGTAGCCGTTGCGGGAAAAGGCGCGGGCATCATGAATCATGGTTTCCGCTGGTTTTTCCCATGAAAAACTGAATGATACTCCCGATTTCTCTATGGATGGTACTGTTTCCATTATTTTACCCTGCTACAACGTTGCTCCTTATCTGGATGAATGCCTGGAAAGCCTGGTCCGGCAGACCTGGGAAGACCTGGAAATCATCTGTGTCAACGACGGCTCCACGGACGATACGCCGGCCGTACTGCGCGGATGGGCTGAAAAGGACGCCCGCATCCGGGTGATTCACCAGGAAAACGGGGGCGCCTTTTCCGCGCGCAATGCGGGGCTGGATGCGGCGGCGGGTGAATACATCGGCTTTGTGGATCCGGATGATTACGTGGATACCTCCATGTATGCCCGGCTGGTGGAAACCGCGCAGCGGCATGGTGCGGAGGTGGCGGCTTGCGGATATACCTCCTTTTCCGAAGAAGACGGCACGGTGATGGAAGACGCCGGGCACGCGCCGGAACCCGGATTTGAACCTGATGCCAAAAAATCCTGTTTCAGCGGTGAGTCCGTATGGCTCCGGATGGACGTGGTGGTATGGAACAAGGTGTACAGGCGTTCCTTTTTTGAAGAAAACGGCCTGCGCATGAAACCAGGGTTCCGCGGCGGGGAAGATGACATTTTCTGGCTGACGGCGCTTCCCCACGCGTCACGGCTCGCAGTCATTCCGGATCAACTGTACTTTTACCGCAGGAAAAGGGCCGGATCCCTTTCCGACGTCTGGGACCGGGACGGATGGTTTTACTCCATGAACATGGACCGTCTGGAATATGTGACGGCCTACTGGGAAAAAATCGGCTGGCTGGAATCTGCCGTCAGGCAGGGCTGGCTGGCCCATATCATGAAGCGTTATCTGCTGGCTCACGTCACCTCCGCAGAGGAAATCTTCCGGCGGCTGGATGAAGAGGAACGCAGGGGACTGGCGGCGCGTTACCGCAAATGGTTGAAAGGCGTGGAAATCGGTCCCGGCTTTGCAGGACTGAACAAGTGGGACCGCGCGTTCTGCCGCCTGCTGGGTGCGGAACCGGTAAAGCTCGGTCCCTGCGCGCGTCTTCACAGTACCCTGATGTCGGCATGCAGCGGAAGAAAAGGGCGGTACCACCGTCTTAAGCTCCTGTTATCCGGATTATCATGAAGACCGCCGTTTCCGTCATTGTCCCCTGTTACAACGTAGCGCCCTACGTGGACGAATGCATGTCCGGCCTGGCGGAGCAGACGCTGGGTCCCATGGAAATCATCTGCGTGGATGACGGCTCCACGGACGGGACGCTGGAGCTTCTGTACAGGTGGCGGGAAAAAGACAATCGCCTCCGGGTTATCAGCCAGTCCAACGCCGGAGTGTCCGCGGCCCGGAATGCCGGGCTGGATGCCGCGGAGGGAAAATACGTGGGCTTTGTGGACCCGGATGACCGGGTGGACCGGAGGATGTTCTCGCGCCTGCTTGGCGCCGCTGAAAAGAATGATGCGGACGTCGTGGTGTGCGGTTGCCGGGAATTCGTGGAAAAAGACGGTGTGGTCGTCCATGAGGGCGGCTGGTCCCCGGATGATGAATTTTATCCGGAGGAACGGGTGGAGCAATTCCGCCGCGGTTCCGCCTGGTGCCGGTGCGTGGGTCCCGTATACAACAAACTGGTCCGCAGAAGCCTGGTGGAAGAACATTCCCTCCGTTTTGTGGTGGGCTTGAAGGAAGGGGAGGACCTGGCCTTCCTGCTGATGCTGCTGCCCTTCGCACCCCGGCTCCGGACCCTGTCGGACCGTTTTTACCATTACCGCAGGGAACGTCCCGGCTCCGCCACGTATGGACGGGACTTGCTGCTGGGCGACTTCCGCATGGACCTGCTGGGCATGGACCGGGTGGCCCGCTGTCTCTTATACACATCTCCGAGCCCACGAGACTAGCGCTCA
>ENA-OWYG01001181-OWYG01001181.1-human-gut-metagenome-genome-assembly--contig:-NODE-1181-length-13456-cov-8.255503_pt1 | contig 13456 bp, 17 predicted proteins | sample MGYA00249747_ERZ652080 | MGnify/ENA primary metagenome ERZ652080 (study PRJEB26925, sample SAMN05827071) | human gut metagenome | biome: ENVO:2100002; feature: ENVO:00000062; material: ENVO:00002003...
CCCAGCTTGCTGGGGGGATTCCTTATCGCCCGGCTTATGGTTTTTCCATAAATCCTCGGCAGGGGGACCCAGCTTGCTGGGGGGATTCCTTATCGCCCGGCTTATGGTTTTTCCATAAATCCATCTGTGCTTTCCGTGTGCCTCTCATCTACCGGCTGCTTTCTGTTCGTTCCACACATTGGTACTTGTTCCCATCTTCGCTTGTATTCTATAATTATATTATTATAGAAAGACAATCACAGTTTGTCAAACAATTTTTACTTGCCTTCTTTCGCTTCTGCCGGAACCCAGATTCCCTCTTTTCCCCATGGCTGGATCATAGACAAATACCGCTTCTGTCCATCCTTTAAAAATGTAATCTGTATACCGACCTGTGTTTTATCTGCAGATTCAGATTCTTTTTCCACGGAAACAAGCTTTTTATCCGACGATAAATTCAAAAGCTGCCGGGCTGCATCTGTCGGCTCAAGCAATGCACCAATTGGAACCATATTCTTATTCAGCACTTCACCCATACCGTTTATACAGTAGTCCATCTGCGTATCGCTGATTCCCTGCGCATATGCTGTATCAAACTCATCTGCCGATGCAATTCCATCCGTTTTAGCATCCGGACCGTCAGCAAACTGATTGATTTTTTCCTGTGTAATCTGAAATTGACCATTTTCCTGTGCATAATGGATATTCTCTATCCACACGCTCACATGCGGATCTGATGACTCCACATAATACAAAATCTCTGCAGTCTGTTCTTCCGTATTGATTTCATGCAGCCAGTAGCCATCCATTTCTTCTCCGGTTCCACCAAAGAAACTGCCAAAGGCTCCCCATGGCCATGGACTCGACCAGCCAAATGACGGTGTATCTCCATCCATCCACAAAATATGTATTTTCTCTAAATTCGACTGTACCTCTTTGGATGTCATCTGCACAATTTTTTCTGTGTCCCGGTCGCAAAATGCCTGTGCCCATTCCCTGATATTCTGCTCTATTATCGCAGCTCCTGCATTTTCCTGCACTGGCTGCTGTGTACTATCCACTTTCTCGGTTGTATGCTCTGTTTTTGTCTCCGACGGTTTCTGGTTTGTCAGACAACTTACTGCCACAAGTGCAACCAAAACGGTTGCAATCGCAGCCACCCAGGTATGTGGTTTTTTAAAATTCAACACGTTCTTAATTCTCCTTCCTGCATCTGCCTCTCCAAACGCAACCGGGGCAAATGAATACGGATGCCGCTCCATCGCAAAAGCAAGTAAAGATGCGCTGTATCCTTTTTTAATCTGATTTCCAAACTGCGCAAGTACGGCCTCATCACAACTCATCTCCATGTCTCTTGTCATATAGAAAAAAGCAATCCATGCCAATGGATTCCACCAGTATACAGCCAAAAGTACGAATGCAATCAGCTTCCATAAAGGATCATGTCTGCGGATGTGCCAGCTCTCATGCGCAAGGATGTACTGCTGTTCCTCCTCTTTCATCCGAAACGGAATATAAATCTGCGGGCAGAAAGTTCCCAGTACAAACGGTGATGGAATACAGTCACATTCCCAGATCTTTATGGTCCGCCGGACGTTTCCAGATGTTTCATTTACGGTTAAACGTACTGCTGTCCGTACCATACTGCGGCATTTGATATAGGAATACATTCCATATCCTAAAAATAAAAATATCCCGATCAGCCAGACAAAAAACAACACCGCACAAATTTTCTGCGAGGTCGTCATAGCTGCTGTCAAACCAGCTTCAAAAGCTGCATCCCCTGTCACACGTGAACCGGCAGATACCTGCGTCATCTTCTGTACTGCCGTTTGCGCATGCACTCCAGATACTCCTGTGTAGTGTGCAATCTCACTCATTTGTGATCTGCTTTTTGACAGACGAAACAGATTAAACAAACTCCATCCTGATGCAATGGGCAAATCAAATAACATACGGATTCCAACAATTGCCCACAATGCATAGGAATATTTTTTGGGACATTTCCGTAAAAGCGCGCGCACTGCAAACACCGCGAGAATTACAACCGCCACCATGCCATTCCGCTGCAGAAATGCCAGAAAAATTACACTTGCCTTCTCCATTCTCTGCCCCTACCCTTCTTTATGCTCGTCGATCATTTTCTTGAGCAGCTTTGCTTCTTTTTTGGGAATTTTTTTCCTCCAAGAAATGCTGTGATAAACCCTGGCAGTGATCCGTCAAATGTGCGATCCACAAAATACCGGGATTCCTCTGCCTGCACCTGTTCCTTTGGAATTAAAACAGAAACCGTTGCATCCTCATTGGCAATGTATCCTTTTTCACACATTTTCCGTACAACCGTATAAGTCGTGGATTTTTTCCAGCCAAGCTGTTCCTGACATAACTTTACAAGTTCCCCGGAGTTGACGGGGGCATGCTCCCATACGACACACATAAACCGGTAATCACTGTCACATAATTTTATATATTCCATCTTTTTCTCCTCCATAGGTTTATAGCTATCAACCTGTCTTCAGTTTATACTTATAAACCTCAAATGTCAAGGTTTATTTTTATAGACTGCGAGAAATGTCAGAAAAATACGATGGAAAATGTTTGAACTCACCTTTTCGAAAAGTTATAATAAACGCAAAAGGCGATTGTGAAATCGCCCAAAATAAATAACTCAAAAGGAGGACATGTTATCGTGGAAAAAGTACGTTACATGATTTCCGATGCCGCTGCACTGGCCGGTGTGGAAACCCATGTGTTACGTTACTGGGAAGAAGAACTCGACCTGACCATCCCACGAAATGAGATGGGACATCGATACTATACACGAGAGAACATACAGGAATTCCAAAAGATCAAAGAACTCAAAGAAAAAGGATACCAGCTGAAGGCAATCCGCATGATATTACACAATAAAAACCCCGAAGATGCCGGTGTTTCCGTGCCGAATTCTGCAGCACCTGGTCCATTGCCCGCATGTAACCGGGAACATCATCACACGGTTGTCGCCAAACCGGACCGACAGAATACAGATAAAACCGACTTACCTGTAAATACCCTTTCCGCGGAAGAACGCATGGCACAGTTCCGGGAACTGATGAGTGACATTGTAGGGCATGCGATTGCACAGAACAATGAAGCACTTACGCTCGATATCAGCAAAGAAATACGGGAAACCGTCCTGAAAGAAATGAACTATCTCATCCGGGAACAAAACGATATGACGGAGGAACGCTACCGCCAGTTAAGTGCAGAAATTCGTGGAAAATTGCAGAAAAAACATACCTTATTTTCCAAAAAGGAAAAGGTTCCCAAAATGAAAACATCAAAAAAAGAAAAGAACCGGAAAAATGTATTAAATCCGGTCTGATTGATTTCAGCATTGACCTGGCATTAAACGGTTCCATATATAAAATAAAACAAGCCTGCGGAAGGATTGCCATAGAAAAGTTAATACAAAGAAACGCCAAAACCGACATTTGCCGGAATTGGCGTTTCTTATATTAGGGACTTATTTTACAGCTCCTTTAATCAATCATATCATTCTGGAATTTTGATAAATGCTCATACGGCAAAATCAGCCGCCCCCGAAAAAGACCACATCCATCATTCATAAGGCTATTATTCACTGCCGTAAACATATTTACATCTACCCCTGACAGATCAAGGTTCTGTAACAATCTACAACGCTCATAAGCCTCGTCAAAATAAATACAACCGCCTTGTAAAATCGCATCTCTCCGTCCTCTGGAAGTTTCCTGTTTCTTTTCATAAAATAAATGATTCGCTACTCCAATTTCTGCAATATCATCCATCTCTTTTGTTCTAAGCTGCATTTCCATATAACACCGGGCACTGTTGTCAAAAAACGTTATATGAAGCGAACGATATGAATTTGTACTTTCCCCATCAATATAATCCCTGTAATATGGGCGCACAGCATCATCCAATAGTAAAGAATTACTTCTTTTAACCCCACCTGTCGGCTCTGCCGTAAATCCACGTTCTTCCAAAAATTGTGGCAATACATTGGCAATCCGATATAAATACCTGATCTCTTCCTTCTTGCGATCCTGTTTTTGTTTCATATGACACCGTGGCATGGAAATCACAATACGGTACGCGATCAAATCGCGAAAACAGTTCAAACGCTCCTTGATTTCTGACACAGACGGATATGATCCATTCTTTTCATAATAATCGTATATGTATTCCACAATATATCCATTAAACTTTCCCTCTGCGCGAATCAACGACTTAATTCGTCCCTTGAAAGTAAAAGATAAATATGGATATTCCTGTGCCATATATTTATAAAACTCACGAATCTTCTGCGATTGCGAAGTCAGGAAATCATTGTGTTCCAAAAGTTTCATAATCTGTATCAAAAAGTTACAATGTACTAAATCCACTTCATTATGTTTCTGTACCGCCGAAATACGTAAATCCGCTATGTATTTTTTTAAAATGCGAAGAATTGTATCCCCCGAATATAAGTAATCATTCAATGTAATCATATTTTCCCCATCCTAAAAAGTCGCGGTGCCGAGGCACCGCGATCCGCAAGATTATGTAATTGCAAGCTGATGTTTTACTTTACTCATATCAGATTCTAACACCGTCACGCGAATGGCAAGCAATTCTTTTTCATCATCTACTTTGCGTGCTTCCCTCAAATTACGCACTAAATCACAATGCCCTTCTGCAATCCGTCTGATATTTACATTTGTTTCATTTTCAATTACCAATTCCAAACCGGTAACCTTTTCATCCAGTACCGTAAACTTCTGATCCAATACCGTAAACTTCTGATCCAATACCGTAAACTTCTGATCCAATACCGTTACCTTTTCATCCAGTACCGTAAACTTCTGATCTAGTTCCGTTACCTTTTCATCCAGCTCCGTTACCTTCTGTTCCACTCCGGCTACTCTCTGATCCAGTTCCGTCACCTTCTGTTCCAGCTTCGTTACTTTCTGTTCCACGCTGGCTACTCTCTGATCCAGTTCCGTTACCTTCTGTTCCAGCTTCGTTACTTTCTGTTCCACTCCGGCTACTCTCTGATCCAGTTCCGTTACTTTCTGTTCCACACTGGCTACTCTCTGTTTTATTTCAGACATTCCACTTTTGAGTTCCCTGACATCACTCTCCAGTAAATCAAGCCTTGTGTATACAGGTTCAAATTTCTGATCTAACAACTGTGATAAAATCACAATATCTTCCTGTGTCATCCTTCTTTCACCTCCGATCTTTTTATTTTTCTTTCTCCAAACTTTTCCGATAGCTATTATGTTAACATCCTTTTTCTTATTTCGCAAGCAGATTATCTCTCATCATCATTTTTCTGTATGATTGGCTTTTTAACTGTAACATCTTAACGCTTTGAAATATTTAATTTGTAGAATATTTTCAAAAATCATAAACTTCAACATACGATGTATCAACATCCTTTTATGCAGAAACAGCAGGAAATCTATGATATCCATCATAAATTCCCTGCTGTTTTCTTCTTATTTCACATCTTCCCAGAATTCATTCCACTCACCGCCACCCATAGTGACAAAATATTTCAGCCAGACCTTCCACTGATCCATCTCTTCATCCGTCTCATGATCCTTAATCACCGAAAGCAGCCGATCCATCCGCACCATATAATCCGGATCTTTTACAAAATGCTTTTCATCATAATAGCGTTTTAATTTATGTATTGCTGCAATTGCGGCTTTTTCCGTAAATCGTTCCTGTTCGGGTGCACAGTTATATTCCGGCACAGAATGAATGTAGTTCACACACGCACGATACCACTTTGTCATAGCTGTTCTAACACCTCATCTCCATACTGGGCACGGATCTGCTGTTCCAACGAGACAAACACTCCAATATACTGATGCAGAATTTTTTCAACCAGTTGCTGTGCTGCTTCTTCATTATAAATATGTGTGGCATCATTTCGATCACGCAACATTTCCAGCCATACATCTTCCTGTTCTGCCCGACAAAGCACCTGCAAATGTCTAACATACTGATCAAACTTTTTCATATAAAACAACCCCATCTTTCTCTATCTCGGATACCAATTCAGATGACACGTATTTATCATCCATATTGATAATATCCAGCTTTAAAAGTGACCACAGATCTTCATTTAAACTATCTGACAAACCTCCAAAATCTGCACACCCATAAATCGCCAGATCGATATCGCTTTTTGGCATATTAGTTCCACGCGCACGTGATCCAAATAATACTACTTTTTTTACCTGATATTTTTTGAAATTTCCACTATCTGCCGATATACATTTTGTATGTTACGGTCCTGATTCTCTTTCATCACAATCATTATCCCTGTTTTCTGTTATTTCAGTGATCTTATTATACGCCAGATTCTATAAGGAATGCAACCGGCCTCTACTTCTCCTCCGTCACAACCGGCACTTCCCGCTGTTCCACAGATGTAGAAAACACAATCTGCGTCTTTGTGCGCCCAAACTGCTGCAGTTCATTGATAAAATGATCCAGCTGTGCCGTGGTCTCAAACAATGTCTCAATCAGCATCGAATAATCCCCTGTCACACAATTGCACTCCACCACATTTGGAATTTTTTCAATGAACGGATAAAATACCGGCTTCTGTAGTGGCTCCACCTCCAGATTGATGAAAGCCTTAATATGGTAATTAAGATACAGTGGATTTACCCTTGCCGTGTAGCCGATGATCACACCCTCGTGCTCGAGTTTTTCAATTCTTGCAGACACCGATGGTGATGACAAAAATACCTGTGCGGCAATCTCCTTGAGCGGTGTGCGGGCATTTTTCTGCAGAATCTGTATGATTTTTTTATCTACTTTATCCAGTTTTTTCATGACACAAACCTCGATTTTTCCATAAATACGCAAAGAAGGACACCTGCTTAGACGCCTGTGTCCTTCTTTTCACAATCATTTTTAAATTATGAGGTCATTATAGCACAGGTATTTACATTTGCAATCCCCAATAGCAGCTCATTTTTTATATCCCACTCCTGTAAAATTGCCTTATTTTATTAGGTTTCCTCTATTTTTTCTTTATTTTATTTGTCTATATCTCTTAATTTCTGGCTGTTTTTCCAAATATCGCTTAAAGTATTTACCTTTGATGTCAGGAGTGCTATTCTCGTCCCATTGAAAAAAGCGCGCAGAAAAGAAACAAAAACAGACAACTGACAACAGATGAATATAAGGAGAGCAAATTATGAAAGAATACATGCGTTTAGAATCAGATTCCATCGGAACCATGGAAGTACCAGAAGATGCTTATTACGGAGTACAGGCTTTACGGGCAAAAGAAAACTTCCCGATCACCGGCACCCGGTTACACCCCGTTTTCATTAAAAATCTTGCAAAAATCAAGCGGGCAGCTGCCATTACCAACCGAAAAGCCGGAAGATTGAAACCGGAAATTGCAAATGCAATTGAAGCCTCTGCAAACGAAGTCATCTGTGGCATGTTCGACAAAGATTTTATTGTCGATGGTATTCAGGGCGGAGCGGGAACAAGTGCCAACATGAACATGAACGAAGTCATTGCCAACCGCGCCATCGAAATGCTCTGTGGCAAAAAAGGAGACTACACCATTGTTCATCCAAACGACCACGTCAATATGGCACAGTCCACAAACGATGTCATTCCAACCGCCGGAAAATTAACGGTTCTCGATCTTCTCAAGCCTTTAGACAAAAGCCTTTCCCTTTTAACGGATGCCTTATATGACAAAGCTGCAGCGTTTGACCACATTGTAAAAATCGGACGTACACAGCTCGAAGACGCTGTGCCGATGCGTCTGGGTCAGACGTTCCATTCTTATGCCACCATGATTTCCCGTGACCGTGACCGTCTTACAAAAGTCCGCACGGAAATGTATACCGTAAACATGGGTGCAACCGCTATCGGCACAGCAATCAATACGTCCCCGTTTTATTTAGATAATATTGTGCCAACCCTTGGAAAGATCACCGGCTACCCGCTGACCCAGGCCGACGATCTGTTTGATGCCACCGAGAATCTGGACGGATTTGTACGCGTTTCCTCCTGCCTGAAAGCATGTGCGATCAACTTATCCAAAATGTGTAATGATCTGCGTATCCTTGCAAGCGGACCAAAAGCCGGGTTCGGTGAGATTACACTTCCGGCCATGCAGAATGGTTCTTCCATTATGCCCGGCAAAGTCAATCCAGTCATCCCGGAAGTTGTCTCACAGGTTGCGTTTCATATTATCGGTCACGACACGACCATCACTATGGCGGCAGAAGCCGGTCAGATGGAATTAAACGCTTTTGAACCGGTTGTTTTTTACAATCTTTTTGACTCCATTACCACACTGACACACGCAGTGGACACCCTGACCGCCAACTGCATCCTCGGCATCACCGCAAATGAAAAACGCTGCCACGAACTTCTCGATGCAAGCGTCGGTATCACCACCGCCCTGTGTCCGTACATCGGCTACAAAAAAGCTGCAAGTCTGGCAAAAGAATCCTTAAAAACAGATATTCCAGTTAAAACTCTTGTATTGAAATACGGTCTGTTAAAAGAAAGCGAACTGGATTCTATTCTCGATCCTTATGCAATGACCGAAGCCAGAACCAGACAGACACAGGCAAAAGCCGTATAATAAGATTTATCTTTTGTGCAAACTATGCTATAGTAATGGCATAAACCACTACACAAGGAGGTACTCATAATGGAAACAGTAACAGAAGTAGTTAAAAACATGGCCGGCGGAGATGGCGAAGTAACCATCAAACGCATCCTCGGAGAAAAAGAATTAAACGGAAAATGTGGTCTGTATGCACAGGTAACCATTCAGCCGGGATCTTCCCTTGGTTATCACGAACATAAAAATGAAAGCGAGACGTATTACATTCTTTCCGGTACCGCAGAATATAACGATAACGGAACCACACGCACTGTAAAAGCCGGAGATGTAACCTATACACCAGACGGATGCGGACACGCTTTAAAACCGATTGGCAATGAACCGGTTGTATTTATGGCTCTGATCATCTTTGATTAATTTATCTTAGAAACATGCAAAAGGACCGGCTATCCCAAAAGGCAGTCGGTCTTAAAGCTGACAGAACTCTTTCCCATATCTGAGGCGGGGCCAAACGTGGAAGATGGATGAATTAAATAAATGCAATCATATACAGCGGCAATGTAATGATACCATCTTCGCCCACACCGATATTTCCATCTGCAAATTTATACCCATAAGAAATATCTTTATGATTCTTCATAAGTGACTTTAAGGAATTTGCCCTCGTATTTCCGCCTTTTACTTCAATCGGAACTACCATTCCATCTTTTTGGATCACTACATCTATTTCTCTTTTCGTTGTCTCATTTTTATAAAAATATAACTGATATCCCTTTTTATACAGAGCATCTGTTATTGCATATTCATAGATACCGCCTTTGGAATTTCCCTCTAAAGTGTTTTCTACAATATGCTGTTTTAATGAAAAGTCCTTCATCGCCATCAACAATGATAAATCAGTTGTATAAGCCCGGAAAAAATCATCTCTTGCATAATCATCCAGATCAAATCTGACATCCGTCACAAGTTTACTTAAATGTACCATATCTGCACGAAGCAACCACTCAATACTTGAAAAATACTTTTGTGCTCGGCCTCCATGCTCAACTTCTTTATATTGAAATTTGTGGTTTTCTTTATCAAGCAGCTGCTTTGCAAGTGAAAGATAACATTTCTCTGCTTTTACCTTTTCTTCCGCAGTTGCATAATGTGCTATATCATACTGATATCCCAATAAGAGGCTCCTCTGTATCTTATCAACCTCTCTGAAATCCTTTGTATCTACATATTTCTGTACAGCTTCCGGCATACCACCTATTGCTATATACTGTCTGTAATAATTCATCATTTGGGAATGAATCGCCTCAGGTATCACGGTCTTTGATTCCAGATATCCGCAGAGGTTTCCGATCATGTCTTCAGAAATCCCCATTCCCCAGAGAAACTCTTCAAAATCAATCCCATACATTCTCAGATAATCAACATAACCGACCGGATAAGACGATGCACGTTTATAATCGATTCCAAGAAGCGATCCCGACACAATAACATCATATCTGTTATCGATTGCCCAGAATTTAAGGGATGTGATTGCTTCCTGGCACTCCTGAATCTCATCGAGAAAAATCAAAGTTTTCCCTGGCAGAATTTTCTTTTCAGGAAAGCGGAAACGCATAGCCATAACCATATTATCTACCGTAAGATCACCGGAAAAAATGTCAACGGCAGAAACCATCTGCTTAAAGTTGATTTCAAGCAGTTCCTCATAATTGTCTTCTGCAAACCGTTCAATAATATATGTTTTTCCTGTTTGCCTGGCTCCCTGTACAACAAGGCATTTTTTATTTTTTGTGTTAACCCAGTTTTTTATTGAAGCAATTGCTTTTCTTTTTAACATAATACCCCCATCAACAAAATTTCTTTCTACCAGTGCGTATTATCAACATTTTGGAAAGTAAAAATGTATTTGATATCAACATTTTGCATTATTGTATCATTGCTATAGTTCTTAATCAAGTATAATATGCCATAATTTTATTCTTTCCCATAATAAACCAACTTAACATTATTAGATATTGTCACTATGTCATTACATAAAAAAAGACCAACGATCCATCTTCTGAATCGTTGGTCAAATATTGTGTCAAACTCGTGTCAACGCTACGTCTCCAAACGCTGAAACCCTTGGTATTACCAGGTCTATTCGCAAACGTAAGGCATCATAGCAAGATGACGTGCTCTCTTGATAGCAACAGTAAGAGCTCTCTGATGCTTTGCACAGTTTCCTGTGATACGACGAGGAAGGATCTTTCCTCTCTCAGAGATGTATCTCTTTAACTTGTTGATATCTTTATAATCGATGACATTATCTTTGCCACAGAATACACATACTTTTTTTCTTCTACGCATTGGTCTTCTCTTCATGGAAGATCCTTCAGCTGTTTTATTGAAAGCCATGTTCTTTAACCTCCTATATGATGTTATGCTCTATGGAACATTTAGTTGAATGGTAATTCTTCATCAATTCCATCCGGAATATTCATGAAGCCATCTCCGGCAGCTCCGCTTGGTGATGGAGCAGAAGGTGCACCGCCGAAATCAGCATTTCCACCAGCTGCATTTTTGCTCTCCGCAAATTCTACGTTCTCTGCCACAACATCTGTGGTGTAAACGCGCTGTCCATCCTTGTTTGTATAACTGCCTGTCTGGATATGACCCTCGAGAACAAACTTGGTTCCCTTGCGGCCAAATCTCTCCAAAAACTCTGCTGTCTTGCTAAATGCAACACAACTAATGAAATCCGCTGTCTGATCCTCATTGTTCCGGCGGAACCGACGGTCAACTGCCAGTGTAAATCTTGCAATCGCACTGGAACTCTCCCCCTGAGAGTAACGAACTTCTGCGTCTCTGGTTAATCTACCCATAAGAATGACTTTATTCATACAATCTCCTACTTTCTTATACTACTGCTCGTCTTTTCTAACGCATAAGAAACGAAGAACGTTGTCCATGATACGGACATCCTGCTCAAGCTTAGCTGGAGCATCCGATGCTGCGTCGAACTGGATGAAGTAGTAGAATGCTTCGCTCATCTTCTGAACGTCGTAAGCTAACTTCTTCTTACCCCATTCTTCAACTTCTGTAACAGTACCGCCTGCACGAGTGATATACTCTTTTGCTTTCTCAACGGTTGCTGTTCTCGCATCATCTTCGATCTTTGCACTGACAACGAGTGCTAATTCATACTTGTTCATGCGAAATGTTACCTCCTTTTGGTCTCTGGCTCACAGGATTATGCCTGTGAACAAGGAAAAAATAGTTATCACGAGGATATACTATACCATGTTTTATGCGGATTTTCAAGCCTTTTCTTTAACTTTATTTGAGTTTTTCCCAAGATTATGTTATAGTGGGTTCTGAACGGTATTCATACAGAAACTGTATCGACTGCGGTATATTTATGATGTATCGCCCCAAATGAATATGTGAGTCACCTTTACACAGGATTTCGACGGACACCTGTTACACAGGATCCGATCCATTTAATTACCAGAAGGAAGGTGGTAGCATGAAAACAGGAATCATAGGCGCAGGGCGCGTAGGCTGCTCCCTTGGAAAATATTTCCGGAGTAAAAACGCAGACCTTGTGGGATATTATGATACCAATGCCGCGGCTGCAGAAGAAGCCGCCGCGTTTACACAGACTGCCGGTTTCAATCAGGTGCAGCAACTGGTGCGTGAATCAGACATCCTCTTCATCACGACACCCGATTCGCTCCTTGTACCCGTATGGGAAGAAATCAAAGGCATGTCACACAGGAATCAGATTATATGTCATTGTAGTGGCGCACTTTCATCCGATTCATTTTCCGGAGCCAAAGAAGCAGGAGTATCCTGCTGCTCGGTTCATCCCATGTTACCGTTCAGTAACAAATTTTCATCATACCAGCAATTAGAACATGCATTTTTTACCGTGGAAGGCCACCCACATGCCGTACAGGTCATCACCGACTTACTCACTTCCTATGGAAATGAAGTCTGCCGGATTGATGCCGCAGCCAAGCCAGAATATCATGCAGCTGCCAGCATCTTAAGCAATCAGGTGATCGCGGTACTTGATACGGGGTACCGGCTTCTCGAAGACTGCGGATTTTCCCGCGAAAAAGCCGTTGCGGCAACTGCTGCACTGGTCCGTCAGAACATCGAAAATGTGCTCTCGCAGGGCTGTGTCCATGCACTGACCGGTCCGATTGAGCGTGGAGATGTCGCAACCGTGGAAAAGCACTTACACTGTTTAAACACAGAAGATGCCGCTTTGTACCGCATGCTCGGCACACGGCTTCTGGCAATTGCAGAAGGAAAAAATCCAGCACAGAATTATGAAAACATGAGACATGTTTTACTTGCTGATGAACAGGAAAAAGAAAATGGAGGATCTCATAAATGAAAAATACGGTTGTAACTTTTCAGGAAGCAAAAGAAAAGGGTGAAAAGCTTTCCATGCTGACCGCCTACGATTATTCTACTGCCAGACTTATTGATGAGGCAGGCGTCAATGCCATTCTCGTCGGCGATTCCCTCGGAATGGTCGTTTTAGGATACGAAGACACGCTCTCCGTCACCATGGAGGACATGATCCATCACAGCGCAGCGGTTGCCCGCGGCATCAAAGATACACTGCTCATCACCGACATGCCTTTTATGTCTTACCAGACTTCCGTCTATGACGCTGTTGTCAATGCCGGACGCCTGATGAAAGAAGGCCGTGCACAGGCAGTCAAGCTGGAAGGCGGAAAAGAAGTCTGCCCTCAGATCAAAGCCATCGTAGACGCTTCCATCCCTGTTTGTGCCCATCTGGGTCTGTCTCTTATACACATCTCCGAGCCCACGAGACTAGCGCTCATCTCG
>ENA-OWYG01001186-OWYG01001186.1-human-gut-metagenome-genome-assembly--contig:-NODE-1186-length-13396-cov-23.964171_pt1 | contig 13396 bp, 10 predicted proteins | sample MGYA00249747_ERZ652080 | MGnify/ENA primary metagenome ERZ652080 (study PRJEB26925, sample SAMN05827071) | human gut metagenome | biome: ENVO:2100002; feature: ENVO:00000062; material: ENVO:00002003...
TATCCGCGTCGGACCGTGCTTAAGCCCCGGGCTCCATTTTTTGCCGCCGCGAGCGGCCCTTGCGCCGACAGGCGCTTTCGCGGTTCGGCGCTTTTCTTCTTTCCATCACTCGGGACACTCCTTCATGCAATTGCAACAGCATCCCCATCATTCTTTGCGCCATCAGCGGGGCAAAACCGCGATTAAACCCAAGAGCCACCCCGCTGAGCAACCAAAACGGGACAGCACTGCGATTCAATCGCAGAAACACCCCGCTGAGCACGTCTCAGCGACGTAAAACCACGAGTTAACCATGAAATCGCTCCGCTAAGCAATCTAAGCGAGGTAAAACTGCGATTAAACCGAAGTATTGCCACACTGAGCTCGACTCAGTGAAGCAAAATTGCGAGTTAACCGACGGATTGCCACACTAACAACCACTCAGCGGGGCAAAACGGCGATTAAACCGAAAGACCACCCCACTGAGCCCGTCTCAGCGGGGCAAAACCACGACCGAGTCAACGGTTCGCCCCGCTAAGGTCGGCGCGCAACGGCATAACCCCCAATCCCGCCGGATAATGCTCCATTTCAGTTCCGATTCAGCCGCAATCCTCGAGCCAAAGGAGACTCGGATGGAGTCAGCTCCGTAGAACAGGGCTCCAGCCCAAGCAACAACGACAGCACCGATACGGAAGAGGCCGCCGACCACGCCTGCGGATGGCAAGCCGCAGGATACGGAGAGGGACTGTTCTCCCCCGAATCACCTGAGTACAATTCCGGAATCTGGTAGTCGAAAGCATCGGCAGCGCGAACCAGTCCATCAGCCACGCGCAGTGCCTCCGCCTCATAACCTTCTGCACGAAGACCATTCATCACGATGGCACTGTCATGGGCCCACACCGATCCGCAATGATAGCTCTCAGGCCAGTACCCACCAGCCAGTGTGCTCATGGTACGCACGCCATAGCCGCTGAGCATGTCATCGCCAACCAAACGGGCCACCACATCGCGCACACCCTGTTCATCAAGAATGCCCGTGCCAAGCAGATGCCCAATATTGCTGGTCAAGGAATCAACCGGCTTCTTGTCTCGATCCAGCGCAATCGCCGGATAGCGGCCATTGCCGTCATCAACCCAGAAAACCTCGTTAAACCGGGTCTTCAGCCGCTTGGCCCATGCGCGCCAATCCTCAGCTCCCGGACGCCCGAATTTCTCCAGCACATCCGCGCCGAGTATGGCCGCCTGATAGGCATATCCCTGCACCTCGCACAAGGCGATTGGGCCGTCAGCAATGCGCCCATCATTCCAGCGCACGGAGTCTCCCGAGTCCTTCCAGCCCTGATTGCTCAGACCGTGGCCAGTGCGATCGATGTATTCCAAGAATCCATCACCATCGCAATCGCCCCAATCACGCAGCCAGGCAAGTGCGGCCTCAAGGTTCGGCAGCAACGCCTCAATCTCCTGCTCAGGCGCACCCCAGCGCAAGGCCTCAGCAAGCAGAATAATCCACAGCTCGGTGGCATCGATTGTGCCGTAGTACAGCGGAGGCAAGCTGGTGCCGTCATTAAATGCACCGGTCTGCACCAACGGCTCAGCACGCAGTTCATGCATGATTTTGCCGGGATCAGCATTGGTCTGAATATCGGATTCAGTAGCTTGGAAGTGCGCCAGAGTACGCAGTGCGCCCATCGCGGTACGAGTCGTCAGCGGCAACATGAAACGTGCAGCCCATAGGGAATCACGACCGAACAGGGTGAAGAACCACGGTGCACCGGCCGCCAAAAACTCATCGTCCGGCAAAGCCGGAATCGACATCCGCAAACCATCGAGATCCCTCAAAGAGGTATTCACCCAATTGGAGACACGGTTATCGGCGGCCTCCACCTGAACATCGGCCCACGGGCAATCGGCATTCGCCGCGATAACGGCATTGCGCGGCGAGCTCACCGCAATATGCAGACCGACTGAAGTCTCCGCGCGAGCAGGAATCGTAACCTGCCAGGAGATCACGCAATCAAGACCATCAAGGATGATTGACGGCACCCCACTACCATCCTGCGGCTCCGCGGTTACCGTGGCACGCAGCTCGCCGTACGCCACCTCTGCGGAACATGCATCACCGGGCACTCGGGAGAGAATAACCTCGCCGTTAGCTGCGGCAGAGGATGACGCACCACCTTTGATCTCCTGCATCGAAGCCATGTCAAAGCGCAATTTCACTGAGAAATCAAGCGTCACCGGATCAGTCATCACGCTACGCAACACATATCGCTCATGCAGGGCATCCGGTTCCAGAGTGCGATTCTCCGCGATACGAACCGAGGGATCCACCGTCGGGCCATCAACATTGCGGGCCACCATGGAAGACACACCCACTCCTTTTTGGGGAGAGTTCCATGCGATCGCTGTGGGTGCCTCACCGTTCACAACCGGAATGATGCGTGAGATGATACGAGTATCTCCCACATAAAATCCGGCGATATTGGCCGCCCCCGCGTGCTGCTGCGATGCGTCCACAGTACCGTCTGCGGTTTCCCACAGTTGGGCAGGCGCCACAACAAGAGGCTTCATGTCGTGCATCCATGGCTGTCGGATACGCTCAGTGCTGTTCATATGTTCTCCGTTGATTGTTGAAAAGCGAATAGTTATTGTTGCGCAGACCCGTCATTCCTTGACGGAGCCTTCCGAGCTGTTCATGATTTGCTTCTGGAAGATGAAGAACAGCACGGCGACGGGGATGGTCATGATGACGGCAGCCGCCAGTTTGACCGGGTATTGGTTACCTTGGGACAGCTGACCACTGGCCAACGAGGCAACACCCTTGGTCAACGTGGTCAACGCCGAAGACTGAGTCGAAACAATGAAGTGCGACAGCTCATTCCACGAGCCCTGGAAGGACAGAATCGAGATAGTCACGATTGCCGGACGTGCCATAGGCAGCACGATTGACCAGAAAATACGGAATGTTCCCGCACGATCAATCATCGCCTGCTCCTCCACAGACCGCGGAATCGACTCAAAGAAATTCTTCATGATGAACACGCCGGTCGCATCGATGAGCAACGGCAGTATCATGCCTGCATAGCTGTCGTAGATGCCAAGGCTCTTGATGATGAGGAACTTCGGAATAAGCAGCACCACCATCGGCACACTCATCACGGCAAGCAGCAGGCTGAAGACGACATTGCGGCCACGGAAGTCAATACGCGCAAGTGCATAGCCGGCCAGGGAATCGAAGAACACACGACCCAGCGTGACCACAATGGTCACGATGAACGAGTTCTTGAACCATACCGGGAAGTCCGAGTTCAGGAACAGCTTCTTATAGGCTGCCGTCGTCCAGATTTCCGGCACCAGCGAGACCGGATTGGCGGTGGCGTCGGCATCGGTTTTGAACGAGGTGGCAATCTGAGTGACGAATGGCATGATGTAGATCACTGCCAACACAATCAGAATGATGTACAGTATGATGCCACTGTGGAAGAAACGCTTGAACCATGATGCGCTGTTATCGCCACGCACAGTGTTGGATACCTTCGACTTGCTCATATCAGATTCCCCTTTCTGCGCTATCTTCGGCAACCGCCGCATCAGCGGTCTGCGCCCTGGCAGCAGCTGGCCGCCCTACTCTCAATGTGGCGAGTTCTTCGCGGTTCAATGCGCGTGCCTCGGCTTTCATGGCCTCGTAATCGGCCCTGCGGCGTCGAGACATCTTCTTGTCCTTCATCACCCAGCGCTGAATCCAGGTCATGACGATGATGATGACGAATAGGATGAAGGAGATAGCCGCGCCTCGACCCCATTCCTGGCTGTTGAACGCTGCGGTGTACGACAGGTACGCAGTGGTCAGCGTGGTCTTTGCCGGGCCACCCTGAGTACCCGTATAAATCTGATCGAACACCTGCCATGTACCGATGATGCCCAATGTGACGACGGTGAAAATCGTGGGCTTCAATTGCGGCACGGTCACCTTCCACATACGCTGCCACGGCGTTGCGCCGTCCATGATCGCCGCTTCTTCAGTGCCTTCGCCGATGCTCTGCAGCGCGGCAACGAACATCAGCATAAAAGTGCCCGAAGTGGTGAAAATAACCATGAGGATGATGGCGACCATCGCCACCGAAGGCCCGGCAAGCCAATCCCATGCGCTGACGCCAAGGAAGCTGTGTTCGGCCAGCGCCGCCGGCCCATTCTTGACGCCCAAAGCCGACAACAGGATATGGATGATGCCTCGCGGATCGTTGAACCAGTTGGGACCGTTGACACCGAACCATTTGAGCATGGCGTTAATCGGACCGGCCGCGTTGAACAGGAACAGCCACAACACGGTGATTGCCACTGAGCTGGTGACCGACGGGAAATAGAACGCCGTGCGGAAGAAGCCACGCGCCTTGAGGATCTTACGGTTCAGCATTACCGCAAGTCCCAGGGACAGCAGCGTCTGCAGCGGCACCACGATCAAGGTGTACCAAGCATTGTTGCGCAGAGCCGTGCCGAAATCGCTTTGCGCGAGACCCGGAGCGGTGAGCACGTCACTGTAATTCTTTAGCCCCACAAAATCGACGGACGAACCAAACGGCGTGCCTCGACCGCTCCAATTCGACACACTCACCCACAGCGCCATGATGATGGGAATAAACATGAACACGCCAAGGATGATGATCATCGGCAGAACGAACAGCCAACCGGATATCTCCTGGCCTTTGTGATCAATGCGCTGGCGTTCGACCTTGTTCGCACCCAACTTGCGTGGCTTCGGTGCCTTTTGTGATGAGGACATGCTCCGACTCCTTTGTTGATAATGTTCGCGATTCCGATTGCGGCGGCCGACGGTCGTCTCGGTCAGAGAGCGAAGACCGCCGCAATCGATGGAATCAGTAGATTCGGCTACAGATCCGGGATCTACTTGAGGATGGCCTCAATGTTGGTCTGGGTCTTGTCCAGAATCGTCTTGGCGTCGCCAGTCTTCAGACCTTCCAACTGCGCGTTGAGGTCGGTGATCACGTCGGCGGCACCCTTGGCGGTCGGCACGGTAACCGAGTAGTTCAGGCCATCCATGAAGGCGCTCAGGTCGGGGAACTCGCTCTTCCACTTGTCGGCGAGTGTCTTGGTGGCGGGCATGATGCCAAAGGCCTTGGCGAAGTCCATAACCACGTCATCGCTGGTCAGGTATTCGACCAGATCGATAGCACCCTTCTGATCCTTGCTGTCGGCGGCGATGCCCCAGCCGTTGGTGAAGTGCATGGTGCCCTTGCCGGCCGGGCCTTCCGGCAGCTCGACGACCTTGTACTTGACGTCCGGGTAGTCGGCGGACAGGCCGCCGGTGATCCAGTTGCCTTCGATGGTCATGGCAGCCTTCTTGGAGCCGAAGGCCTCGCCACCCCAGCCGGCGCCGAGGTCGGAGGCGTACTTGACGGTGTCGGAGTCGAGCAGAGTCTTGACCTCTTCAAGGCCCTTAACGCTCGCGTCGCTGCTTGCGATGGCCTTGGTGCCATCGTCACTGACCAGACCACCGCCAGCCTGCTTCAGGAAGACGCCGACTCGTGCGTATTCGCCGTTGAACGCCAGTCCAACATGATCAGCGGTGGTGAGTTTCTTGGCCACATCGGCAAGCTGGTCCCAAGTGGTCGGGATATCGGCATCGGTCAGGCCGGCCGCGGACCACATGTCGGTGTTGATGACCAGCTGCAAGGTGGACACATCCTTCGGGGCAGCGTAAAGCTTGCCGTCATAGGTGAACGTCTGCAGCAGGTTGTCGTAGAAATCGCTCTTGTTCTTCAGCTCGTCGCCGTAAGCAAGCAAGGAGCCGTTGGAAGCGTATCCGGCGAGCTGCTCGGGAGCTAGGTAGAACACGTCGGCGGGATCGCCACCGGCAAATCCCTGGGACAGTTGCTGCGCCATATCGTTGGCAACCTGCACGGTGGCCTTGGTGCCGGACTTCTTCGACCATGCGGCAACGGCCTTCTTGACGGCCTCGGTCTCGGTGTCACCCGAAGAACCGATCAGCACGGTGAGCCCTTTCGAGCTGTCGCTGGTCAGGCCATCGGACTTGGCGGAATCATCGAATCCACTGCCTCCGCCGCAGCCCGCCAGAAGCGCCAGCACGGCCACCGAAGCCGCGGTCATCACGGTCAGCTTGCTCCTCATCATCGTGTTTCTTCTTTCTCGAGCGCTATGCCCGTCCTTGTCTTCATCATCATTGGTTAAGTTATGCAATCATTAGAACGTTCAAATAATCGCTATTCCTTAAGTTTCGGTTCTACAGGAACCAAAACCATTGGTACTCGATTTTTCAGTCATCGACTCAGCATTGAAAAATGATGACTTAATTTTTACGTTCTAATAAGTGGCTATATAATAAACACCAATATTTGAATCTGTCAAATCAGGTACGATTATTGGAACGAACCAATAAGTCCGAGCACCACTGTTCGAGCTGTACATGAACATAAAGGGAAGCACTATGGTCAGCATCAAAGACGTCGCCAAAGCTGCCGGCGTCTCGCCCCAAACCGTATCCAACTGCATCAATAACCCCGCAGTGGTCAAGCCAACCACACGCAGACTTGTCAACGATGCCATCGCTCTCCTGAATTACACCCCCAACGCGTCCGCTCGCCGCCTGCGAACCCAACGCAGCAACACCATAGGCATCGGCATCGCCCCCGTGAGCTATTCACAGGTATACGATCGCTTCCTGCATGCGCTGGTCACCGAAGCCGATTCCAACGGCATTCGCGTCATCCTATACAAAACCGACTCGCAACAGGATGAAATACGCCAATTCGAGGCGCTTACCGCCCGCGGCGACGTCGAAGCTTTCGTGCTCACCGACACCACTCACAACGATCCACGACTCGAATGGCTGCATGACCATCATCAGTCTTTCGTCCTGTTCGGACGGCCTTGGGGCTCAGCGGATATGCACGATCCCCTCACCCCCTGGGTAGACGTAGATGGGCGCGCCGGCATTGCGGACATGACGCAGCACTTGATACTGCACGGTCGCAAACACATCGGATTCATCGGCTGGCCAGGCATTTCCGGAACAGGCACAGATCGTTACCGCGGCTGGAAGGACACCATGCTCGCCGCGAAGATGGCCACTGCCGACGAATTCGAACAACTTTACGAAGAAGGCACGGACGACATCACCGCCGGGCAAACCGCGTGCATCTCGCTATTGGACAGACGTCCTGACCTCGATGCCATTATCTGCGTCAGCGACACGCTGGCCATCGGCGCCGCCACCGCGCTGCCCAATGACACCGATATCGTCATCACCGGATTTGACGACACCGTATCCGCCCAATCAATGGGTCTGCCCAGCATTGCTCAACCTTTGACCGAGATCGCGCGCAACATTATGCACATCATCCAAAATCGGCTTGACGCAACGTCGCCTGCGCATACGGCGTCGTCTCTCACGTCGGAATCCCCTGACAATTGCCACATTCTGCTGCCACCGTCCATCGTGATTCGGTAGACGGAGTTCCAGGAACGCAAACCCACGATCTAATCGCAAAAGTGCCCCGCCGAATCCATCTCAGTGAAGCAAAACCACGATTAGACCGAAGAACCACCCCACCGAGAGCCACTCAGCGAAGCAAAACCACGAGTTAACCATGAAATCGCTCCGCTGAGCGATCTGAGCGAGGCAAAACCGTGATTAAATCGAAAGACCACCGCGCTGAAAGCCACTCAGCGAAGCAAAACCGCGATCGGCTCTAGAAAACACCTCGCTGAACCTATCTCAGTGGAGCAAAATCGCGAATAAATGGACAATCCGCACCACTGAGACTCCCTCAACGGCGCAAAACTGCGATCCAATCGGACATGTACCCCATGGAACAGGATGCGCGTGGCCCGCACGAGGCAATCCGCCCCCCCGGGGGCAAACTCCAGTTCGGCGGGTCGAGAAACTTGGACTAGGCTGGAGCATATGGAACTTCACGTTTTGAATCATCCGCTGGTTGAGCACAAGCTCACCGTTTTGCGCGACAAGAATACCCCTTCCTCCACTTTCCGCGAGCTCGTCTCCGAACTGGTCATGCTTGAGGCCTATGAGGCCACCCGCAACCTGTCCGTCGTGGCCGCACCAATCGAGACGCCGGTCGCCCCGACGACCGGCAAGAAGCTCGCCAAGCCACGTCCGATTATCGTGCCGGTGCTGCGCGCAGGTCTGGGCATGCTCGACGGAATGACCCGCCTCATGCCTACTGCCGAGGTCGGTTTCTTGGGCATGAAGCGCGACGAGGAGCACCCCACCCAGCAGGTCACGTACGCAAACCGCTTGCCGGAAGACCTGTCCGGCCGCCAGTGCTTCCTGATCGACCCGATGCTCGCCACCGGCGGCACGCTGGTTGCCGCCACGCATTATCTGGCCGAGCGCGGCGCCAAGGATGTGACCGCAATCAACATCATCGCGGCTCCTGAGGGCATTAAGTACGTTGAGGAGCACATCGACCCGTCCATCGACTTCAAGGTCGTGGTGTGCGCGGTCGACGAAAAGCTCAACGACAAGTGCTACATCGTGCCGGGGCTCGGCGACGCCGGCGACCGCCTCTACGGAGTAATTGATTAACGGAGCGTATACCGCCTTTCCTCAGCACTCGACGCACCATAGTGCGCCTTCGGCTTCGGGCGGCGGTCTCCGCACACGTTAATCAATTCCTCATGATTGACTGATTTTTGGGCTCCCGCTGGCGGGAGCTGTCAAACGAAGTGAGACTGAGGGTGGTTGATATCGGAAACTGACCACCCTCAGTCGGCTACGCCGCCAGCTCCCGCCAGCGGTAGCCAAATCTATGGAATGACCTTATGCAGATCGACATTATTGCGCCGGGACGCGTGAAGGAGCGTTACCTTCGCGATGCCATTGACGAGTACTCCAAGCGACTCTCGCGCTATTGCAAGCTCAACATCATTGAAGTCGCGGACGAGAAGACGCCCGACCATGCCTCCGAGGGCGTGGATCGCCAAATCAAGGCCAAAGAAGGCGAGCGCATAGCCAAACATCTGAAGGACGGCGTATTCGTCATTGCCCTTGCCATTAATGGCAAGCAGCTTTCCAGCGAAGAACTGGCCGCGAAAATCAATGACCTAGGATTGCGCGGTACCAGTCATATTCAGCTGGTTATCGGCTGGTTATCGGCGGGTCGATCGGACTCGATGATGCGATCCTACGTCGCGCCGATTTCCTGCTGAGCTTCTCGAAGATGACGTTTCCACATCAGCTTATGCGCGTGATTCTGCTGGAACAGATCTACCGTGCCTACAAAATCAACGCCGGCGAACCGTATCACAAATAATCACTGTCTTGGCTCCCCTCAGGGGGAGCCAAGTTGCTTGCTCACACCTCGTCGGGTACAAACGCCTCGAAGATGTGACGGTCGAAATACGGCTCACATTGAGCAAGCTCCTCACTGGAACGCACGGTCCAGGAAACCGCCGTGGCGCCCATCGAGCGAGCGAGCTTGACCTGCGGCGAAGCACCACCAGTCCAGTCATACGCCACAAAATCAGGACGAGACAACCAATTAAACGCCAGCAGTCCGGCAGTCCATTCAGCCGCACCATGCTTATCCAGCTTTGCCGGCCAGCTCAACTGGCCACGGCACACCTCAGGATGATGCTCCTTGTACCAGTTCACCGCACCCGGGTGGAAGGACTCGACCACGTAAGGCCCGTCATACGCCTCGAGCAACGCATGACCCTTTTCCATCAGCTCTTCGCTGCGCTCGTCCCATGCACGATTATTGCTGAACTTGTATTCCACAATCAGCGGCGCACGACCGGCCACCACGTCCAAAACATCAGAGAACAGCGGCACATGCTGGTAATAGCCTTCCGGGGCTGCGGACGGCGTGACGACCAGAGGCGGGTTCTCGCCGGCACCCGGCAGAGGCTCAGCCTTGAGATCGCCGGACTTACCGTTCGGGAACAGCGGGATGCGGGTGAGCTCGTCGTAGGTCAAGTCCTCAATCAACCGCGAATCTCCGGCCACACGCAGCAAATCAGCATCATGCACCACAACCACTTGGCCATCCAGCGTAAGTTGCACGTCAAGTTCTATGCCATAGCCGGCCTCGCACGCGGCAGCGAATGCAGCCAAGGAATTCTCAGGCGCAATCGGACCAGTTGTATCCGCACTGCCATAGCCCGCCTTGATGGCCATGGCACGAGCGAGTGCCACATAATCGTCGTTTTCAGCGATGGATTGCCCCGTGGTATCGGACTGGGCGCTGACGGGATTGTCACCGGCGTAGTCCGCGATATCGGCAACATTCACCAAGCCAGAACCGGCATCATGCAGACCGCGATGCGCATACCAGACCTCGGGAATCGAGGGTACGAAATTGCGGCGCTTGTCATTGAATGTGCGCGGGGCCACGGCCCACACTGCGGCACCTGCGGCGGCCACGCCGGCCAGCACCACGTTTCTCCAGAGCTTCGACGACATTGGAATCCTTCCTGTTGGGCTGTCTCTAGCCTAACGCTTCTACCAGCCATTGTGGAGTGGTTGGATCATCCGGCTTCAACGCACGGTCAGGGTGATTGGCGCGCAGCGGCTCCCAACTGAAATAGGCCAACAGATCGGCGGGTTTGCAAGGGATTGGAGCGGATTGTAAACGTAACAGCCAAGCACAATAGCCAATGATTTGTTCAGGGGTCACGCCACGGGCTCGCAGGGCTCCCATATCCAGAGAGCGTTCGCGCTTGGCTAAACGCCGACCGGCCGCGTTGTCGATGAGGGGCAAATGCACATACTTCGGGTGTTCGGCAGATACTCGTGCATCGCTCGCACACTCCGGCCGGAATCCTCCGGCCAGCAGGCATTGGCGAATCCACATCTGCAATGCAGTGGAGCGTAGCAAATCACGGCCACGCACGATGTCGTCAACGCCCATATCCAAATCATCCACAATCACAACAAGCTGATAGCCGAACAGTCCATCAGCTCGGCGAATCACCGAATCGCCCACTTCATGAGGCAAATCGTAATGCTGTGGACCGTAAACACAATCATCAAAACTTGTAATACAGTCGGCAATTCCATCGCCACGCACGGGCGTTGACGCTTCCGATGACGTATATAGGTTCGCAAACGGGCCGTCCGACATTGCCCTCGGTTCTGGCATGGCGATGCGAACGGAGTGCTGGTCGCCGCGAGCTAGTCGGGAATGCACCTCGCCGGGATGATTGCGAAGCAAATGACGGCAGGTGCCGGGATAGACCATGAAACCGTCGCCTTCGTTGGGGGCGGAAGCCGCACGGATATCGGCACGCGAGCAGAAGCAGGGATATAGCACGCCTCGCGAGCGCAAGCACTCCAATGCATATTCGTAGCGTTCTGTGCGTTGGGACTGGAATATCGGCTCGCCGTCCCAGTCAAGGCCCAGCCAACGGAGATCATCCAGCATGAGCCGATCGGCACCGGCAATCACGCGCGGCTTATCCACGTCTTCGATGCGCATCAGCATGCGGTCACCACGAGAGCGGGCCGAAAGCCATGCGGCCAGCATGGCATACACGTTGCCGATATGCATGCGTCCCGATGGTGTCGGCGCAAATCGTCCGGTCACTAGCCCTCCCTTCGTCCGCCAACACTCACTTTCCTACCATATGCAGCAGTAAACACCTTGATATCACGGTTCTTCCACTCTCGGGAAACGCAATTGAGACGGACCGGGAAGATACTTCCGTTTCGAGGGGCTGATTTCGATGTTGCGGGAGGTCTACTTCCGTTTCAAGGGGCTGGAAGCCAAGTAGGTAAGGCCCCAAAACGGCGGAATGGCGTTGCCATAAAGCCACTGATACTTGCGGTTCAATGGATGAGCAGCCCCTCGAAATGGAAGTAGACCTCCGAAAGAGGGCAAATCAGCCCCTCGAAATCGAGATAGACCCACAAAGACGAAAAGGTGGGTATGACCGCTACCATCCCCACCTGTTTAAGAGATTTTGCAGAGAAAAACCACTGTTGCGAAGCCGCCCGGACTCCCCTCAGTCAGCTTCGCTGACAGCTCCCCTCGGAGAGGGGAGCCAGTGATTGTCACTTGTCTTCGGAGACGTTGTCTACGCTCATGTCCGGATCGTCGGAGGCAATCTGGTCACTCGCCCAGGCGGAGAGCTCCAGGTGTTCGCCGCCGGTCTGGTCGACGAGCACGGTGTCGCCGTCGTGGACCTTGCCGGCCAGCAACATGCGGGCCAGCTGGTCGCCAACTTCGGTCTGCACCAAGCGACGCAGCGGACGAGCGCCATAGGCCGGGTCGTAGCCGGTGTTGGCCAGCCACTCGCGAGCCGAATCGGTGACGTCCAGCGTGATGCGACGGTCGGTCAGGCGCTGGGCCACGCCCTTGACCTGGATATCCACGATGCCGCCAAGCTCCTCGCGCGTGAGCGGGTGGAACATGACAATATCGTCCAAACGGTTCAGGAACTCCGGCTTGAAGTTCATGTGGACCGCATCCATCACGGCCTTTTTCTTGGCGTCGGCGTCCATGTCCTCGTTCACGAGGAACTGCGAGCCCAAGTTGGAGGTCATGATCAGGATCGTGTTCTTGAAGTCCACGGTCCTGCCCTGACCATCGGTCAGGCGGCCATCATCGAGTACCTGCAGCAGCACGTCGAAGATCTCCGGATTGGCCTTTTCGACCTCATCGAACAGCACCACGGAGTACGGGCGACGGCGCACGGCTTCGGTCAGCTGACCGCCCTGCTCGTAACCCACGTAGCCCGGAGCCGCGCCGATCAGGCGCGAGACCGAAGCCTTCTCCATGTATTCGGACATGTCGATGCGGACCATGGCCTTCTCGTCGTCGAACAGGAAGTCGGCGAGTGCCTTGGCCAGCTCGGTCTTACCCACACCGGTGGGACCAAGGAACAGGAACGATCCGGTCGGACGGTTCGGGTCGGAGATACCGGCACGCGAACGACGCACCGCGTCGGACACGGCGGCGATGGCTTCCTTCTGGCCGATCACGCGCTTGCCGAGGTAGTCCTCCATGTGCAGCAGCTTCTCGTTTTCGCCCTGCATCAGGCGGCCAACGGGAATGCCGGTCCAGTCGGAGACGATTTCAGCCACCGAGTCGGCATCCACGCGGTCCGGAACCATCGGCTCATCACCCGGATTCTCGGCACCCGCATCAGCAGATTCGGCATCCGCGCTTTCCGCAGCGGCGAGCTCCTTCTGAATAGCCGGAATCTCTCCGTACAGAATCTTCGAGGCCTCAGCCAGATTCCCCTCACGAGTGAACTTATCCGCCTGCACACGCAGGTCATCGAGCTTGGCACGCAGGTCACCGACCTTGTTATGGCCGGCCTGTTCCGCATCCCAACGCGCCTTGAGGCCGCTGAGCTTCTCACGGGTGTCCGCGAGTTCGGCTTGCAGCTTGCCCAGACGCTCCTTGGACGCGGG
>ENA-OWYG01001196-OWYG01001196.1-human-gut-metagenome-genome-assembly--contig:-NODE-1196-length-13296-cov-12.088815_pt1 | contig 13296 bp, 10 predicted proteins | sample MGYA00249747_ERZ652080 | MGnify/ENA primary metagenome ERZ652080 (study PRJEB26925, sample SAMN05827071) | human gut metagenome | biome: ENVO:2100002; feature: ENVO:00000062; material: ENVO:00002003...
TAAGCTCACTCGTGCCCAAGATAGTTAGCTGGAAACGGCTTGTGAAAATAGGTAGTCGCCGACTTGATCAAAACGCTCTAAGAGAAATCTTGGAGCGTTTTCTTTTTGCTTTTTTCGTCCAAAGCTCTTGCATCTGGTCGGCGGGTGCGGTATGCTTAACCAATAGGACGCTTGGGAGAGGGAGGGCAGAGACATGGACAGAGAAGAAATCCGCTATCTGCTGGGCAGCACGATTTATGCACGGGCCAAGGCATACGAGAACAGGGTGCAGGATCTGGAATGTGAGACGGCGGAGAACGGCGTGCGCCATCTGAGCGCCGATGTGCGGGGCAGCGGCCGGAACCTCTACCGGACCCAGGCGTGGCTGCGCAAGAACGGCAGTTTCGTCAGCGCCAGCTGTACCTGCCCTTTCAATGAAAACGGCGAAGGTCCCTGCTGCAAGCACATCGGTGCGCTGCTGCTGCATGAGGTGGATGAGCCGGAAGAAAAGATGGAACCAAAGCCAGAGAAGAAGGCACTGCTGGACATCCCGGGTGTGCAGCGCGGGACAGAATTTGCTAAAGAAGCCGCAGCCCGGAAGGATAGCTACGTCTCCGGTCTCGAGATGCTGTTCGGCAGGAAATGGCGAGGCGATGAACCCGTCTCGGATGTGCAGGCGCAGGAACTTCTTCGAGCTTATCAGGAGGACGCGCTGGCCGAGGTGGAGAGTCTGACGGCCTCGGACGGCCAGCAGCGAGGCTTCGCGGAACTGGAACCGGAGCTCATCCTGGACTACTCCGGACAGCCGCCGCTGCTGCGCCTCCGCATTTCGGACGGCGGGCGGCAGTATGTCGTAAAAAGCATCCCGGAACTGCTGACGGCTATCGAGAAAGAGCGGAGCGTCAGCTACGGCAAAACGCTGGCCTTTGTCCACCGGTGGGACGCCTTTACCTCCGAGGCACAGAAAATTCTGACGCTGCTCCGCCGCCAGCAGGACACGGTAAAGAGTGTGGAAGCCGCCACAGGCCGCCCGACCCGCAGCATCGCAAATGGTCCCGCTGGAAGTGTGCCGCTGTCGGGTGAGCTGCTGGATGAACTGGTGGCTTTATATGAGCCGAGGGGCGAGGTGGGCGGTTACGCCTTGCGAAAGGGTCTGCCCGCGCTGACGCTGCAGGTCGAGAAGAAGAGGGGCGGCGTACACATCGTGGTGGAGCCCAGTCTGTACACATTGCAGGGCCTCGACTACAGCTACCTTTATAATGAAGACACCATCTGGAAGCTGGAACGAGCCGAAGCGGCCCGTCTGCTGCCCGCGCTGAATGCCCTCTGCGGCGGCGGACTCTTTTTCACCAGCAAGGATGCCGTGTCGTTTTGCAGCTTTGTGCTGCCGGAGCTGGGCCGGAAGATCACCATCGACGACCCTGACCGGCTGCTTTTGAATCAGATACCGCTGGAGCCGGTGGTGCAGTTTTATCTGGATGCGCCCCACATGGGGGCCGTCCGCGCCCACCCGGAATTTTTGTATGGGGAAGACCGGGTGACGCCTTTTGCGGCCCCGACCGATTTATTGAGGGACGCCCGCGCAGAGCGTCGGGCCGGGCGGCTGCTCCAAACTTATCTGACCCAGCAGACCGACACCAGCCCCGCCGAATATGGCACAGACGACGAGGATACCCTTGTTACTTTCCTTGAAGAGGGTGTGCCTGCCCTGCTGGCGGAGGGCGAAGTCTACCTCAGCGATGCATTCCGCGACTTGCAGGCTGCGCCGCCGAAGATCTCGGTGGGTGTGTCGGTACAGGGCAGTGTGCTTGATTTGGAGGTGGACACCGGCGAATTCCCGGTGAGCGAGCTGAAAGCTCTGCTCAAGTCGCTCCACCAGAAAAAGCGCTACCACCGCCTGCGGGATGGCCGATTGCTGCGGCTGGATGACTCGCTGGAAGCGCTGGACGAACTGAACGAAACACTGGAACTCTCCGGCGCAAAGCTGGGCCAGAATCATGCGCAGCTTCCACTTTACCGTGCGCCCAGCCTCGACTGGGCGCTGTCGGGCCAGACCGGTGTGCGCTTCAACCGGGATGACGCCTTCCGGCGCATCAGCCGGAGCTTCCACGCCGTCAAGGACAGCGAGTATGCCCCGCCTGTCTCCCTGCAAAAGACCCTGCGCAAATATCAGCGGGACGGCTACCGCTGGCTGCGGACGCTGGACGGTTACGGCATGGGCGGCATCCTCGCCGACGATATGGGCCTGGGCAAGACGGTGCAGGTGCTGAGCTACCTGCTGGCCATGAAGCAGAACGGCCAGACTCTGCCCAGCCTTATCGTCTGCCCGGCCTCGCTGGTGCTGAACTGGGCCGAGGAGTGTCAGAAATTCACGCCCGAACTCTCCTGCGTGGTGGTGGATGGCGACGCCGCCCACCGCGCCGAGCTGGCTGAGAGCTGGCCCGCCGCCGACCTCGTGGTGACCAGCTACGATTTGCTGCGGCGTGACGAGGCGCTTTACGAGGGACAGGAGTTTTACGCCTGCATCCTCGACGAGGCGCAGGCCATCAAGAACCACACCACCCAGAAATACAAGGCCGTCTGCAAAGTGCGCAGCCGGGTGCGGTTCGCCCTCACCGGTACGCCGGTGGAGAACCGGCTGGGCGAGCTGTGGAGCATCTTCTCCTTCCTGATGCCGGGCTATCTGCCGCCCTACAAGAGCTTTTGCAGCCGGTTCGAGAAGCCCATCGTGCAGGAGGAAGACCAGACCGCCGTGCGGCGTCTCAATCAGCTGACCGGCCCCTTCATCCTCCGCCGCATGAAGTCGGATGTGCTCAAGGAGCTGCCGCCCAAGACCGAGAATGTCTACCGCATCGAGCTGGAAGAGGAGCAGCGCAAGCTCTATCTGGCCGCTGTGGTGGACGCCCGGGAGAAGCTGCAGGCCGCAAAGCCCGAGGACAAGATGGCGGTGTTCGCCGTCCTCATGCGGCTGCGGGAGATCTGCTGCGACCCGCGCCTTATCGCAGACAACTGGGAGGGCGGCAGCGCCAAACTGGACGCCTGCGCGGAGCTTGTTTCCAGCGCCGTGGAGGGCGGCCACCGCATCCTGCTGTTCAGCCAGTTCACCTCGATGCTCGAGCTGCTGGCAAAGCGTCTGGACGCCGAGGGCATCAGCCATTTTACGCTGCAGGGCTCGACGCCGAAGCCCGTCCGGGCAGAGCTGGTCCGGCGGTTCAACGGGGGAGAGGTGAGCGTTTTCCTCATCTCGCTGCGGGCCGGCGGCACCGGCCTCAACCTGACGGCGGCGGACATCGTCATCCACTACGACCCGTGGTGGAACGTCGCCGCCCAGAATCAGGCCACCGACCGCGCCTACCGCATCGGCCAGCAGAATCCGGTGCAGGTGTATAAGCTCATTGCACAGGATACCATTGAAGAAAAAATCGTGGAATTGCAGCAGGCCAAGCAGTCGCTGGCCGACACCGTGACCGGCACCGCCGATGGTGCCATCCTCTCGATGCGGCCGGATGAGCTGCTGCAGCTGCTGGAAGGGAGCGAACCATGAAATACGCATTATTTTCGGTGCCGGTAGGCACCATTTACGACCTGCCCCAGACCATCAAAGAGGGCGAGGAGGGTCTTGTCTCCACCATCGGAGATGAGGGCCTGTATGGGCAGGCCTGTCAGGTGCGGACTGCGCCCGGCAGCGTGACCGCTGCGGGCGTCCAGCTTCCGCCCGATGTGGCCGAAGTGGTCAGCTTTTACGGTTACCATGGCTATGTGAATCAGCGGGAATTGCAGTTTGTCCGCGAGGAGGAGCTGTGGGAGTATCTGGGAGCAGACCTCGTTCTCGTGGGCCGCGCTACGGATGTCCTCAGCCTGCCCAAGGTGCAGGGCGTCCGGATGATGGAATTGGAGCGGGGAGACGTTCTCCGCCGCCAGCCTGAGACCGCCGAAGAGGCCGAGGCCCACAAGGGCTGGGCGAAAGTCCTGCTGACGGATGGCCGGACGGGCTATGTCCGGGATGTGGCGCTGGAGCCGGTGAAATATGAGATGACGGCGGTCTTCTCCCAGAGAGAGGGCCTTGCCTTCAATGACGCGCTGGCCGAGACGCTGGACACGACGGCAGACAAGCTCGTGCCAGAAGCTGTGGCACGCTGGTACGGCGGCAGCGAAGATGCCTTCCGCGCCGCTGTCTGTGAGCAGGCAAAGAAGTATATGGGTACCGAGTACCGCTGGGGCGGCAAGTCGGGCCGGGGCATCGACTGCTCGGGCCTTGTCAGCAACGCCTATATGCAGTGTGGTGTGCTCATCTACCGCGATGCAAAGATCATCGAGGGCTGGCCGATGCATGAGGTGGCCTTCGAGAACAAAAAGCCCGGCGATGCGCTCTTCTTCCCCGGCCATGTGGCGCTTTATCTGGGCGAAGGGCGGTATATCCACTCCACCGGTGCCGCCGCCAGCGGCGGTGTGGTCATCAACAGCCTTGAGTCCAGCGACCCGCTGTATCGGGAGGATCTGGTGAAGTGTTTGTATGCGGTGGGGAGTATTTTCTAAAAGGAGATAACCATGAAAGTCTTTGATCTACATTGTGACACCCTGAGTGAGCTGCGCTACGCCGAAAAGGCGGGTACGCCCAAGAGCTTTGCGCAGAATGATTTGCATATCGACTTGCAGAAACTGAAAAAGGGCGACTATATGCTGCAGTGCTTCGCCGCCTTTGTCAATCTGGGCGACAAGACCCCCGGTGCCGACCCGCTGGTGACGGCGCTGGAAGAAATCGACGTCTTCAAACGCATCATGGAAAAATACCCGGAGGATATTGCACCGGTATATCAACCCTCTGACATCCGAAAAAACGCCGCCGAGGGCAAGATCAGCGGAATGCTCACCATTGAAGAGGGCGGCTGCTGCAAGGGCAGCATCGGCGTGCTGCGCCGGATGTACGAGCTGGGCGTCCGCATGATGACCCTGACCTGGAACCACGAGAACGAGCTTGCCAGCCCCAACGTCGTCCCCGGCGGGGGCCACAACATCTGGCCCTGCGCCCCCAACACCGAGACGGGCTTGAAGGAGAAGGGCTTCGAGTTCCTGGCCGAGATGGAGCGTCTGCACATCATCGCAGACGTGAGCCACCTGTCCGACAAGGGCTTCTGGGACATTGTGGAGCACTCCACCCGCCCCTTTGCGGCCAGCCACTCCAACTGCCGCGCCCTCGCACCCCACTGCCGCAACCTCACCGACGAGATGATCCGCGCCCTCGCCAACAAGGGCGGTCTTGTGGGTCTGAACTACTGCAGCGGCTTCCTCGACAACCAGCCCGAAGAAAAGCTCTGCCGCAGCACCACGGCCCTGATGGCAAAGCACGCGGCCCACTTCAAGCAGGTGGGCGGTATTGAGATCATCGGTCTGGGCAGTGACTTCGACGGCATCGGCGGCAAGCTGGAAATGGACGACTGTTCCAAGCTCCCGCTGCTGGCCGACGCACTCTGCCGCGAGGGCTTCACCGAGGACGAGGTGGAGGCCATTTTCTACCGCAACGCCCGGCGGTTCTTCGAAGAAAACCTCTAAATAATGTATAAAACGACATGGAGATTCCAAAATGGATAAAAATATGACGCTGGAAAAGCGTATGGCCGCCGAGCTGTATTCCTATCAGGGCAAGATGAGCGTCTTTGTGGACGACCTGCACGGCCACACGGTCGAAATCGGCGCTGACGAGGAATTTGAGACGGCTTCCACCATCAAGGCATATATCCTCGCAGCCCTGTATCTGCAGGCCAGCCGGGGCAAAGCCAGCCTCGAGGAAAAAATCACCTACAAGCCCGAGCACTTTGTGGACGGTTCCGGTATGCTCCGGGCGCTGGGCGTGGGCGCAAGTCTGAAAGTTAAAGACGCCGCCACCATGATGATCATCTGCTCCGACAATATCGCTACCAACATGGTCATCGACTATCTGGGGCTGGACACCATCAACGCCTGCATCCGGGAGATGGGCTTTGCCCACACCGTCCTGCACAACCCGCTCCACTTTGATATTTACAATGACCTCGGCACCACGACGCCCCGGGACTACGCCTCGCTGTTTGCGCAGGTGGCAAAGGGAACGCTCGTCAGCGCTGAGGCCAGCGCTGAGATGCTGGCCATCTTCCGTCAGCAGCATTACAATACCATGCTGACCCACGACTTCCCTCAGTTCTATCTCGACTGCGAGGAGACCGGCGAGCCGGAACTCATCTGGGTGGCCAGCAAGAGCGGCAGCATGAACGCCTGCCGCAATGACGGCGGCATCGTCCACACCCCCTACGGCGAGTATGTCATTGTCCTGATGAACAAGGACTTCCACGACATCATCGAGTACAATGACCATCCCTCCATGGTCTACGGCGCCCGGGTGTCCCGGATGATACTCGACCAGATTTTGGCCTGCGAGGGTGAGCTGTACAAGTAAAATCGTGGAAAAAATAGGAATATTAAGGGGAATCATAACAATGGGTATTCAAATCAGCCTGCCGATGATGGCATTTCTGGTGTTCATGACCGGCTTTGCGGGCTTTGTCGATTCGGCAGCGGGCGGCGGCGGACTCATCAGCCTGCCGGCCTATCTCTTCGCGGGCCTGCCGCCTCACTATACTTACGCCACCAACAAATTCAGCGCCGCCTGCGGCACGACGTTCGCCACGGCCAGCTTCTTCAAGAACGGCGCGATGAACCTCAAGGTGGGCATCCTCGCCGCCATCGGCAGCTTTGCAGGCAGTGCCTTGGGCGCACACATCGTCCTGATGCTCAGTGATGAGGTGCTGCAGATGATGATGTTCATCATCCTGCCCATCGCGGCAGTCGTCATCCTGTGGCGTCGCAATCTCCCGGACGAGAACCGGGACGACGGCACCCTGAATTTGAAAAAGGCCCTGCTGGCTCTGGGCATCGGTTTTGGCATCGGTCTGTACGACGGCATGGTGGGGCCTGGCACCGGGACCTTTGCCATCATCGCTTTCACCAGCCTGATGGGCTTTGATCTGCGCACCGCCAACGGCAACGCCAAGGTGCTCAACCTCGCCAGCAACTACGCCAGCCTCTTCACCTATCTGAGCAGCGGGCTGGTGGTCTTTCCGGTGGGCATCCCCTGCGCCATCAGCAACATCGTCGGCAACATCATCGGCTCCCACTTCGCCCTGAGAAAGGGCGCAAAGTTCATCCGCCCCATGATGCTCGTGGTGCTGGTGCTTTTGCTGGGCAAGCTCATCACGGATATGCTGTAAGTAAAAACGAAAAGAGGCTGCCGTGCAGATGCACAGCAGCCTCTTCCTATATACTCTTAGTCGATGACCAGCCCGTTATCGAAGAAGGCCAGACCAAATGCACCGGGACCGGCGTGGGTACCGATGACGCAGCCGATCTGGCGCACCAGCGGCTCGGGAAGGCCGAGATTGTCCACCAGATAGGTCTGGATGGGGTTCACCTCGCGGGTGCTGATGGTGTAACCGGCCAGAGAGGGGAAACGGGGATTGACGCCGCCCAGCTCCTCTATCTTCTTGAAGAGGGCGACGTATGCGCCGGGCAGACCCCGGGCCTTACCGGCCATGGCGACTTTGCCCTCCTTGATGGTGATGAGGGGCTTGATGCCCAGCATCCCGCCGGCCACGGCGACGGCGGCGGGCAGACGGCCGCCCTTGCGCAGATACTTCAGGTCGTCGATGGCGGCAACGAGGTGCAGGTGCTCCTTGGCGTGCTCGAGAGTGGCGGCGATCTGGACGGCAGACTTGCCTTCATCCCGCAGGTGTGCGGCCAGACGCACCAGCAGACCCTCGCCGAGGCAGACATTGGTGCTGTCCACGAAGAGGACGTTGTCCACGTTGGCCAGGTCTGCGGCCAGCTTCGCACACTGATAGGTGCCGGACAGCTCATGGGACAGGAAGATGCCCACGACCTCGTCTCCGGCGGCAGCAGCCTCGGCGTAGAACTTTTCGAACAGCTCAGGGCTGGGCTGGCTGGTGGTGGGCAGCTTTTTGCAGCCGGCCATGTGCTCGTAGTACTCGCTGGGAGTCAGGTCCACGCCGTCCCGGATGACGGTGCCGTCCTCGAGGGTGACGTTGAGGGGGATGACGTCCACACCCAGCTGCGCGGCCTCGGCGGGCAGGATGTCGGATGCGGAATCGGTAAGAATGCGTATCATATAGTTCGTACCTCCATGGGTGCGTTCATCGTGTGTCTTTGGTAAAACGACAAATCTATAAAAAAGTCGTACAAAGTATACCAGAACGCCGGGCGGAATGTCAATCTTTTGAGTGAAATTTCTTCGAATGAACGAAGAACTGCTTGCAAAACGGGGCGGCAGTATGGTACAATGTCCGCCGACAGGAGGGTGCGCCGTGAAAAGACTGATAAGGGAAACGGAAAAGCCGTCTTTTCCGGCCCAGTGCCGGGTCCTGGCCGAGGCGGCAGTGCTCTGGGCGCTGCTGGCGGCGGGAGCACAGCTGCTGCTCCCGGCGGAAAAGACGGCTCTGCCCGAGGGCGCGGCCCTCGCGTGGGCTGCGCTGCGCATCTGCCTTGTGACCCCTCTGGCGGAAGAGCTTGCCTTTCGGGGCGGGGCGCTCTATCTTTTGCAGCCGCTGGGCGGCGCGGGGGCTGTGGTAGTGCAGGCGGTGATTTTTGCGGCTCTGCACGGCAGCTGGACGGCCCGGGCCTATGCGCTGGGCATGGGGCTCATCTTCGGCTGGGCGGCCCGGAAAGCGAAGAGCGTATGGCCCGGCAGCGCGTTACATATTATAAATAACTGCCTCGTGTTTGCCGCACGGCTGGCAGAAAGGGGAATGGGATGACCGATTTTGAGCTGATGGGTGCGGCGCTGGAAGAGGCCCGGAAGGCCGCTGCGCTGGGCGAAGTGCCGGTGGGCGCGGTAGTGGCGAAGGACGGAGAGATCATCTCTGCCGCCCACAACACCCGCGAGACGGAGAAAAACGCCCTCCACCACGCTGAGCTGCTGGCCATCGACGCGGCCTGCAAAAAGCTGGGCGGCTGGCGGCTGTGGCAGTGTGAGCTGTTCGTGACGCTGGAACCCTGCCCCATGTGCAGCGGCGCCATCATCAACAGCCGCATCAAGCGGGTGGTGTACGGTGCCGCCGACGTCAAGGCGGGCTGCTGCGGCTCGGTGACAGACCTCTTCGCCCAGCCCTTCAACCATCATCCCGTCATCGAGAAGGGACTGCGGGCCGATGAGGCACAGCAGCTTTTGCAGGAATTTTTCGTTTCACTGCGGGCCAGGCGGGCCGCAAAGCCCCGCTGGAAGCCGCCCGTGAACCCCTGAATCTGTGAAAAAAGTGGGAACTGCGTGAAAAAATCACCGGTGACCACTTTATTTTTTCGCCTGATTGTGCTATATTATTCAATGGAAACTTGTCGAAACCACACAAATGCCGCCGGGCGCGCCGCAGAGCCGGCCTAGACCGGAAAAAGTGAGCAGAGCGCAGCTCCGGCGGGGTGGGGGAAGCTGTTTCATTTCCCGCCGCAGAGGCTTTGACACGAAGAGGCGCTGCGGCCGAAAATAGTGGACAGGAGGGTTTGACTCTTGTACAACGACGAATTTGAGCTGACATTTGACCTTGCAGACGCAGGGCCGAAGAAAGAACAGCGCAGGCCGACCCTGCCCGAGCCGGAAGAAGCGGCTGTGGCCGTACCGCCGGTGCAGGAAACGAGGGAAACGCCGGTCAGCGCTGCGCCGGAGAACACGCCGGCATCGGAGCCGGAACGCGAGCCGAAATCTGCGGCAGAGCCCCAGAGCACTGCCCCGGCGGCGAAGGACCGCACCGTCCTCATCTCGGGCGGCGACCGGGGCATCGGCGCAGCAGCAGCCCGCGCATTCTATGCGGCGGGCTACCGGGTGGCAGTGTTCTACCACACCAACGCCGAGGCCGCCGCAGCCCTGCAAAAAGAGCTGCCGGGCGTACTGGCCGTCCAGTGTGACGTGGCCAGCCGGGCCAGCTGTGAGCTGGCCTTCCGCGCCGCCGAGCAGGCGCTGGGCCGGGTGGATGTGCTGGTGAGCAACGCGGGTATCGCCCAGCAGAAGCTGTTCACCGACATCACGCCGGAAGAGTGGCAGCGGATGCTGGACGTCAACCTGACCGGTGCGTTCAACCTCTGCCAGCTGGCCCTGCCCGGGATGATACGCCGCAAAGCGGGCCGTATCCTCACCGTGAGCAGCATGTGGGGCCAGACCGGCGGCAGCTGCGAGGTACATTATTCCGCCGCCAAAGCGGGCCTCATCGGCCTGACCAAGGCACTGGCAAAAGAAGAAGGTCCCAGCGGCATCACCGTGAACTGCGTGGCCCCCGGCGTCATCGACACCGATATGATGGCTTCGTTCACTGCTGAGGACAAAGCGGCATTGGCCGAAGAGACCCCTGTGGGCCGTCTCGGCACCGCCGAAGAGGTGGCAAAGCTTCTGCTGTACCTCGCCGGAGAAGACGCCGGCTACATCACCGGCCAGGTGTTCGGCGTCAACGGAGGTCTTGTGATTTAAGAAGCAAGACCGAAACTATGAGACAAGTTCACTTGCGGGGCGCTTCCCCCGCAGTGAGAAGGAGAGAGCGAAATGGGCATGACTTTGAAGGAACTGTTGACGAAAGGCGAAGGCACCCTGTCGGCACAGGAGGCCAAAACTTTGGCTGCACAGTGCAGGATGGATGTGGAAACGCTCTATACGCTCCTTGAAGAGCGCGGCATCAAGATCATCGAGGATGAGGCCGACGCCGATGTGAATCTGGACGTGGACAGCATCATCGCCGAGGTGGAGAACGCCGAGAACAACAGCGACGAGCTGGGTCTGGGCGGCGACGACGAGGAAGAGGCCGCCGAGGAGAACCCCGCCGACCTGAAGGCTGCGATGGATGAGCTGCTGGACGACCCCGTCAAGAACTACCTCAAGCAGATCGGCCAGATCCCTCTGCTGAGCGCGGAACAGGAAGTTGATCTGAGCAAGCGCATCCACGCCGGTGCCGAGGCTGCCCACATCCTGCAGGCCGACCGCCAGAAGTACGGTGCGACCGAGTACATCAAGAAGAACAGCGCCCGCTTCTCGTTCGAGGAGGATGAGAACAGCCGCAGCTACACCGAGGACATCGACGAAGAGGGCAGTGAGAAGCCCAGCGAGGACGCCGAGGAAAAGGCCGCTGAGGAAGAGGCCATGGAGGCTGTGGAGAACGGTCCCCTGACCGAGGAGCGCCGTCAGGAGCTGCTGAAGATCCGCCGCGACGGCCTGAACGCCCGCCGCAGCCTGAGCGAAGCGAACCTCCGTCTGGTGGTCTCCATCGCCAAGAAGCATGTGGGCCACAATCTGGCCTTCCTCGACCTCATCCAGGAGGGCAACATCGGCCTCATCAAGGCGGCTGAGAAGTTCGACTGCGACCGCGGCTTCCGCTTCTCCACCTATGCGACCTGGTGGATCCGTCAGGCCATCACCCGCGCCATCGCCGACCAGGCCCGTACCATCCGTATCCCGGTGCATATGGTCGAGACCATCAACCGGATGCGTCAGGCCACCAACCAGCTGGTCTACCAGAACGGCCACGAGCCCACCCCGGAAGAGCTGGCAAAGGCCATGGACATGAGCGTCGAGCGTGTGCGTGAGATCCAGCGCATGGCACAGGAGCCCGCCAGCCTTGAGAGCCCCGTGGGCGAGGAAGAGGATTCCTCTCTGGGCGATTTCGTTGCCGACGAGAATGCCGAGGCTCCCGGCAAGGCTGCTGACCGCGCTATGGTGGCCCAGCAGATCAATCAGGCTCTCAAGAGCCTGACTCCCCGTGAAGAGAAGGTCATCCGTCTCCGCTTTGGTCTGGACGATGGCCGTCCCCGCACGCTGGAAGAGGTGGGCCGCGACTTCGGCGTCACCCGTGAGCGCGTCCGCCAGATCGAGGCAAAGGCCATCCGCAAGCTGCACAGCCGCAAGTGCCTGGCTCTGCTGAACGGCCTTATCGAGTGATATTTTCAACAATGCAGACGGCTGCCGTGGAAAACGGCAGCCGTTTTTCTGTATCCGGGCAGAAAAAACGCAAAATGCCAGATTTTTTTGCAAAAAACGCTTGCAATGCGGCAGAGTTTATGGTATTATAATTGAGCTGTGATTGTGCTGCTATAGCTCAGTTGGTAGAGCGCATCCTTGGTAAGGATGAGGTCTCCAGTTCGAATCTGGATAGCAGCTCCAAAGGCAAGCACCTCGAAGTCTTAGGACTTCGGGGTGTTTTTTTGCGCTTTTTTCAGGGCAGGGAAGCTGTTGCATCCTACTGCTTGTGGAAACCGCCCAAAATAGAACGACTTTTTCTTCCGCTGCGTCAATTGAAGCCATCTCCAAATTGTTATATAATTAACATAATAAATAAAAATACGGCACAGCGCTGCGTGTGCCGTACTATTTTTGGAGGTTTACATTATGGCTCGTTTTACTTTGCCCCGTGATCTGTACCATGGCAAGGGCGCTTTAGAAGCGCTGAAGTCCTTTACCGGCAAAAAGGCAATGATCTGCGTCGGCGGCGGCTCCATGAAGCGCTTTGGCTTCCTGGATCGTGCCGTGGAGTATCTGAAGGAAGCCGGCATGGAAGTGGAGCTGTTCGAGGGTATCGAACCCGATCCTTCCGTGGAGACCGTCATGCGCGGCGCCGAGGCCATGCTGAAGTTTGAGCCCGACTGGATCATTGCCATGGGCGGCGGCTCTCCCATCGATGCAGCTAAGGCCATGTGGATCAAGTACGAGTACCCCGAGATCACCTTTGAGGAGATGTGTAAGGTGTTCGGCATCCCGCCGCTGCGCCGCAAGGCACACTTCTGCGCCATTTCCTCCACCTCCGGCACTGCCACCGAGGTGACCGCCTTCTCCATTATCACCGACTACCAGAAGGGCATCAAGTACCCCATCGCTGACTTTGAGATCACCCCCGATGTCGCCATCGTCGATCCCGATCTGGCCGAGACCATGCCCAAGAAGCTGGTTGCCCACACCGGTATGGATGCAATGACCCACGCCATCGAGGCTTATGTTTCCACCGCCCACTGCGACTACACCGACCCGCTGGCCATCTTCGCCATCCGGATGATCCAGGGCGATCTGGTGGACAGCTATAATGGCGATATGTCCAAGCGTGATTCCATGCACAACGCACAGTGCCTGGCCGGTATGGCATTCTCCAATGCGCTGCTGGGCATCGTCCACTCCATGGCACACAAGACCGGTGCTGCCTTTGCCGACTACGGCGCACACATCATCCACGGTGCTGCCAACGCCATGTATCTGCCCAAGGTCATCGCCTTCAACGCCAAGGACCTGTCTCTTATACACATCTGACGCTG
>ENA-OWYG01001236-OWYG01001236.1-human-gut-metagenome-genome-assembly--contig:-NODE-1236-length-13001-cov-10.262398_pt1 | contig 13001 bp, 12 predicted proteins | sample MGYA00249747_ERZ652080 | MGnify/ENA primary metagenome ERZ652080 (study PRJEB26925, sample SAMN05827071) | human gut metagenome | biome: ENVO:2100002; feature: ENVO:00000062; material: ENVO:00002003...
GCTAGTCTCGTGGGCTCGGAGATGTGTATAAGAGACAGTGCTTGCACTTTTCATGCTGACAGTCATTGTGACCTTGATTGCACTCTCACACAGGATAAGACTTTTGAGCAACGAGATTTATAGAATAGAAAAACAGGTGAGCGACTACATAGACGAGCTGTCGAGAAGCGAAAGCGACAAGCTGGAGATAGAGCATAAGGTACATCAGGATGGGGTGATTTCATCGGTGCTTCAGGAGATTTTTCCATGAAATTTGACAAAATGCTATTACTGTGATATTATACCGATTGTAACAAAGTTGTAACAAATGCAACATAGGTGTAATAAACTTAACAAAAACAACATATACTACACCATATGGAGGATTATATGAAGCTAAACAAAAAAGTAATCGAGAGCATTACGGTCTGTGGATTGTGCGCTATGCTGACGGTTACCGCGGTTACTAACAGCGGACGCTCTGAGGTCAAAGCAGAGGATAAGGTGCTAGCAAACACTGGTTTAGAGCATACTGGTTATAATAGTTATGCCGGCGTAGCAGCGACTCTTTTTAATTATGAGAAGAGCCTCACAGCAGAGAATGCTGTTACAGTAGAAAAAGAAAATGTTGAGATGGTGGCAGCAGCACAGGATGCACAGCAGGAGGCACAGCCACAGCTCACACAGGAGCAGCAGGAATGGCAGACAAAGCTTATGCCAAACGTTGAAGAATCACTCAACGTAAGAGCACAGGCCGATGAACAGTCAGATATTGTTGGAAAACTATATAAAGGAAGTGTGGCAGACATCGTAGAAAACGATGGCACATGGGCTCACATCAAGTCAGGAAATGTAGACGGATACGTTAATGTTTCTTACTGTGTGACCGGAACTGACGCACTAAGCTATGCTTACGACACATGCGGAGAAATCGCCACAGTAAATACAGACGGACTTCGTGTGAGAGAGACAGCAGATACAAACAGCAAGGCCTTAGAGGTAGCTGACCAGGGCAAGACCTATCAGGTGGACCGCGCAGCGCAGGCACCGGACGGCTGGATTGCAGTAGTCAGCGATTCACAGACAGGATATATCGCAGCAGATTATGCGACACGTTCCCTCAACACAAGAGTGGGTATCACAATTGAAGAGGAACAGGCTCAGATAGCTGCACAGAAAGAGGCTGAGAGAAAGGCCGCAGAAGAAAAGGCAGCAAAAGAAGCTGCAAAAGCAGCAAAGGAATCAAAGAAAACAGAGACCACACAGGGCGAGGCAGTAAGTGCAGGAGCAGATGACCTGACACTGCTTGCAGCAATCATCGAGTGTGAGGCAGGCGGAGAGAGCTATGAATGTCAGCTTGCAGTAGGAGCGGCAGTCATCAACAGAGTAAAGAGCGGCTCATATCCAAACAGCATCTCAGGTGTTATTTACCAGAAAGGCCAGTTTGGACCGGCATCATCAGGAAAGCTCGCAAGAAAGCTTAGCGGAAGCATTTCTTCTTCATGCTACAGTGCAGCACAGGAGGCAATGTCCGGAGTGGACAACACAGGAGGATGTACATCCTTCAATGATCACGGCTCAGGAATATCAATCGGAAATATGAAGTTCAGATAATATACAGCCAATACAAAGAAATAACAAAGAGGCTGCAAATCAACAAAGCTTGTTGGTTTGCAGCCTCTTTAATTATTTGTACGGCGTGGTTTTACAGTCAGAGCGTCAATGCTTCAAACCTCTTGCAACATACCACAAAATAGAGTAAAATGACATCATTATAGCAACCTACAGATATAAATTATAGCAACCTGCATCTATAAACGATGCAAATAAAACCCAGGAGGCAAGAGCAATGCAGTTAAAGGGACGAAACTTTTTAAAACTTATGGATTACACTCCGGAAGAGATTACTTATCTGATTGACCTCTCACAGGAGCTGAAGGAAAAGAAGAAAAAAGGCATCAGACATGATGAACTCACAGGCAAGAATATAGCGCTGATTTTTGAAAAGACCAGTACCAGAACTCGCTGCTCTTTTGAGGTAGCGGCACATGACCTTGGAATGCATGTCACATACCTTGACCCGAGCGGTTCACAGATAGGCAAAAAGGAGAGCATCGCCGATACAGCGCGCGTGCTCGGCAGAATGTTTGACGGAATCGAGTACCGTGGATACGGACAGGAAATCGTTGAGGAGCTGGCTAAATACGCAGGCGTACCGGTATGGAACGGCCTGACAAATGAGTTCCACCCGACACAGATGATAGCAGATATGCTTACAATCCGTGAGCACCTCGGCAGACTCAAGGGCGTGAAATTTGTATACATGGGCGATGCAAGATACAACATGGGCAATTCACTCATGGTCACATGTGCAAAGCTTGGCATGGACTTCGTGGCATGCACAAACAAGAAATATTTCCCAAATGATGAGCTTGTAAAATACTGTAAGGACGTTGCAGAAACAACCGGCGCATCAATCACACTCACAGAGGATGTGGCAGAGGGCACAAAGGACGCAGATGTCATCTACACAGATGTGTGGGTATCAATGGGCGAGCCGGAAGAGGTATGGGCAGAGCGAATTAACGACTTAAAGCCATATCAGGTAAATGCAAAAGCATTTGAAAATGCAAAGGATAGCGCAATCTTTATGCACTGTCTGCCTGCATTCCATGATTTAAAGACCACTATCGGCAAGCAGGTCTATGAGAAGTTTGGACTGAGCGAGCTTGAGGTGACAGACGAGGTATTTGAGTCAGAGCGCTCAGTGGTATTTGATGAGGCAGAGAACCGTATGCACTCAATCAAGGCTATCATGCGTGCAACACTTGCTGATTAGTACATCGAATAATAAGTAACCAGCCATATGACTTGCCTGATTTCCCATCTGCGGCGTTGTAGTCAATCGACGTAGCCACCGCTACGCCTCATTCCTCCGCCTTGCAGATGAAAATTCATTCTGCGTCATATAGCCAGAAACTTATTTTTCGATGTACTAGTACGGCAAGCAATGACCGCAACAAAAGATTGACGGAAAGCTAAGGAATAAAGTATGAAGGAAGAAATACTTAGACTTCTACGCAGCGCTGACGGCTATATTTCAGGGCAGGAGCTATGCAACCGGTTCGGAGTATCGCGCACAGCCGTGTGGAAGGCCATAAACCAGCTAAAGGAAGCCGGATATGAGATAGAGGCACAACAGAATAAGGGCTACAGGCTCATGGCAGCGCCGGATTTGATGACAGAGGCGGAGATAAAAAGCCTAATGCACACAGAATGGGTGGCAAAGGAAGTGTTGTATTTTGATACAATAGATTCCACCAACACCAAGGCTCAGGAGCTTGCCGAAAAAGGCTATCCGAGCGGCACCTTAGTTGTAGCGGACAAACAGGAGTCAGGCAAGGGGCGCCGCGGCCGCAGCTGGGTATCGCCGTCCGGCACAGGTATTTTCATGACACTTATGATAAAGCCTGATATCAATCCCAACAATGCATCCATGCTCACGCTTGTGGCAGCGCTTGCTGTCGCAAAGGCAATAACAAGCGTTACAGGCGAGGAAGCCCTGATAAAGTGGCCAAACGACATTGTGGTAAACGGCAAAAAGGTGTGCGGCATACTCACAGAGATGAATGCGCAGTTTGACTACATCAACCATATTGTTGTAGGTATCGGTATCAACGTGCATAATGAGAGCTTTCCGGAGGAAATCAGTCAGATGGCGAGCTCACTCATGATAGAAGCAGGTGGCAAAAGATTTCACCGTGCGCAGATAATCGCAGAGACCATGTCATACTTTGAGCAGTATTATGACACATTTTTAAAGACGCAGGACCTTTCAGCCCTCGTCAGGGAGTATGATGAGCTGTTGGTCAACAGGAACAAATCAGTAAGGGTACTGGATCCGAAGGAGCCGTTTGACGGAAAAGCGATGGGCATCACGCCTAAGGGCGAGCTGATCGTGGACACATGGGAGTCGCGCAAGCTGGTTTCAAGCGGAGAAGTATCAGTGAGAGGAATATACGGATATGTCTAAAGAGGTAGTACTTTGCGTGTCAAACGCATATCAGAAAAAATATTATCTGAACGAGAATTTTAACGGACTTCCACAGACAATAAGGGACGAGCTCAAAATCATGTGCGTCCTGTATACAGAGGATGTGGGAGGCATACTGGAGCTGGTGTTTGATGAGGACGGAAACCTCGATTTCAGAACATCCTGCAAGGAAAATGACTTTTTCTATGACGAGATAGGAAGCGTGCTAAAGATAAAGCAGTACCGCAACGAGCGAAGAGAGCTGCTCGAGTCGATAGAGACGTATTATCGCATAGTATTTTTGGGAGAAGGACTCGAGGAGGAATAACAGATGATCTTAGCACTGGACGTAGGAAATACAAACATAACATGCGGCGTGTTTGATGGTGACAGGATAAAAGCGAGCTTTAGAATTACAACTAAAATGCCACGTACATCAGATGAATACGGCATGCTTCTGAGCACCCTGCTTGAAAGAAATCAGGTAGGCATGGACGACATACATGATGCAATCATCTGCTCCGTTGTACCGAATATCATGCATTCACTGCAGAATGGCCTAATAAAATACTTCAATATCAGGCCGATAATCGTGGAGGCGGGCATCAAAACAGGCATCCGTATCGCCACACCAAATCCGCAGCAAATTGGCGCAGACCGTATAGTAGACGCCGTAGCTGCATATGAATTATATGGAGGACCTGTTTTGGTCATAGATTTTGGCACAGCAACAACCTACGATATGGTCGATGAAAACGGTACCTTCATGGGAGGAATCACAGCACCGGGCATACGTATCTCAGCCAAGGCACTCTGGGAGGATGCGGCAAAGCTTCCTGAGATAGAGATTAAAAAGCCTGATAATATCCTCGGAAAGGACACCATCACCAGCATGCAGGCGGGACTTGTGTATGGACAGATAGGACAGACAGAGTACATCATCAACAAGGTAAAGGAAGAAACAGGCATGTACGATGCAAAGGTTGTAGTGACCGGCGGACTCGGCAGAATAATATCCAATGAGACAGAAAACGTGGATGTATACGATCCGGATCTGACATTAAAGGGCATAAACCTCGTGTATCGCAAGCAGAACCGCAAGGGAGTGAAGTAATAGTATGGATATTCATCAGATACGAAAGCTTCAGATAGGAAGTGTGACACTCCCAAACAACCTGATACTGGGACCTATGGCAGGCGTGACAGACCTGCCATTTCGCTTATTGTGCAAGGAGCAGGGAGCAGGCCTTTTATGTATGGAAATGGTCAGCGCCAAGGCAATTTTGTACAAAAACAAAAATACAGAGTCGCTTCTTTCAATAGATGAAAGAGAAAAGCCTGTTTCACTCCAAATGTTTGGCTCAGACCCGCAGATAATGGCTCAGATAGCAAAGCAGATAGAGGAAAGACCGTTTGACATACTGGATATCAACATGGGATGCCCGGTGCCCAAAATCGTAAATAACGGTGAGGGCTCAGCGCTCATGAAAAATCCGATTCTTGCAGGTCAGATTATAGAGAGCATAGTAAAAGCGATAGATAAGCCGGTCACCGTAAAAATACGAAAGGGCTTCGATGATGAACATGTCAACGCAGTAGAGCTGGCACATGTGGCTGAAGAAAGCGGCGCAAGCGCAGTCACAGTGCACGGTAGGACCAGAGAGCAGTACTACTCCGGTAAAGCCGACTGGGACATCATAAGGCAGGTAAAAGAGGCTGTCTCAATACCGGTCATAGGAAACGGAGACCTGCTTTGCGCAGAGGATGTCATAAGAATGCAGGAGCAGACAGGCTGCGACGGCTTTATGATAGCCAGGGGAGCGCAGGGCAATCCATGGATTTTCTCACAGATACTGCATTACTTTGAGACCGGCGAGCATCAGGAAAAGCCATCCTTTGAGGAAGTGCGCCGGATGATACTGCGCCATGCACGCATGATGATAGAGTTCAAGGGCGAGTACACGGGAATACACGAGATGAGAAAGCACACAGCGTGGTATACGGCAGGATATCCGCATTCATCAAGGCTGCGCGCGGCAGTGAATACGGTGGAGAGCTTAGAACAGCTTGAGGAGCTTTTGTATAAGGAAAAGCTTAAAAATTGAAATCGGCCAAATCCTTGACAGCGTGGGGATTTTCAATTATAATACACGCGTTAAAATAGGCTTTAAATTTAGTATGTGAAACTTCCCACATTCAGTTTATCGAAGTTACCGGCATAGCATACAGTATATTCCTCAGAAAAATATGAAGTTAGCCACGGGTGCGAATCGCGGATAGAGGGTTTTTCTTTGCTACCGGGTTTCCGTTGCCGGGTGTTATGGGACTCCGTGGCAGTTCATATTTTTCTTCGGAACATGCTGTATACTTTCCGGTATTGAAGACCTTGGTGTGGGAAGTTAATATACTAAATGAGTACAATAAATATCAAAAATAAAAAAAGAAGATAGAAGGGTAAGAATCATGGATAACAAGAAAAATATTCTGACATATGCAGGTCTTAAGAAGCTCGAGGATGAGCTTGAGCAGTTAAAGGTTGTTAAGCGTAAAGAGGTTTCCCAGAAGATCAAGGAGGCTCGTGAGCAGGGTGATTTATCTGAGAATGCTGAGTATGATGCAGCTAAGGATGAGCAGCGCGATATCGAGGCTCGTATTGAGGAAATCGAGAAAATCCTTAAAAATGCAGAGGTTGTTGTTGAGGAGGAGGTTGACCTTGACAAGATTTCTATCGGATGTAAGATCCGCATCTTAGATTGTGAATTTGATGAGGAGCTTGAGTACAAAATTGTTGGTTCAACAGAGGCAAACAGCTTAAAGGGCAAGATTTCAAACGAGTCACCTGTAGGTAAAGCTCTTCTTGGAAAGAAAGTCGGAGATACTGTAACTGTTGAGACTCAGGTAGGAGAGCTCACATACAAGGTACTCGAGATCCAGAGAGCAGAAGAGAACTAAAAGAGGTAAAAAATGGCAAATCAGAATAATAACAAGGGTGGACAGCAGCAGGACGTAAACCAGCTCCTTAAGGTCCGCCGTGAAAAATTACAGAATTTACAGGAAGCAGGAAAGGATCCCTTCCAGATTACAAAGTACAATGTCACTCATCACAGCAGCGATGTAAAGGAGCTTTACAATGCTCATGAGGCTGAGATTCTCGGTGACAGAAAGGCTCCAGATGTTGAGGGCTTGGATGACGCTGCAAAGCGAGAGGTAATCAACAACGATTACAACGAGAGAAGAGAAATCATGGATGCAAAGCCAATCGAGGTAAGCATCGCAGGACGTATGATGTTCAAGCGTGTCATGGGTAAGGCTTCTTTCTGCAATATTCAGGACTTAAAGGGCAATATCCAGGTATATGTGGCAAGGGACAATGTCGGAGAAGACTCATACGCAGACTTCAAGAAATCAGACATCGGTGATATCTACGGTGTAAAGGGCTTCGCTTTCAGAACAAAGACAGGCGAAATCTCAATCCATGCAGAGGAGATAACACTCCTTTCAAAATCACTCCAGATACTCCCGGAGAAGTTCCATGGACTGACAGACACAGACACCAGATATCGTCAGAGATATGTAGACCTTATCATGAATCAGGAGAGCAAAGAGGTATTTATCAAGCGCTCACAGATACTCAAGGAAATCCGTAACTTCCTTGCAGGCCGTGATTTCATGGAGGTTGAGACACCTATGCTTGTCTCAAACGCAGGTGGTGCTGCAGCAAGACCATTCGAGACACACTACAACGCATTGAACGAGGATGTAAAGCTTCGTATTTCCCTTGAGCTTTACTTAAAGAGACTCATCGTCGGAGGACTTGAGCGAGTATACGAGATCGGACGAGTTTTCCGTAACGAGGGTGTAGATACACGTCACAACCCTGAGTTCACACTTATGGAGCTTTATCAGGCATACACAGACTACGAGGGCATGATGGAGCTGACAGAGTCAATGTTCCGTTACCTCGCTGAGAAAGTATGCGGTTCGACAAAAATCTCATACAACGGCGTGGAGATCGACCTTGGAAAGCCATTCGCAAGAATGACAATGATAGACGCAATCAAGAAATACGCAGGCGTTGACTTCGACCAGGTACCTGATGATGCAGCCGCAAAGAAGCTTGCAGACGAGCATCATATCGAGTATGAGGAGCGCCACAAGAAGGGTGACATCGTAAACCTTTTCTTCGAGGAGTACTGTGAGAAAGAGCTTATCCAGCCAACATTTATCATGGATCACCCAATCGAGATATCACCTCTCACCAAGAAGAAACCAAGCGACCCTACAAAGGTAGAGCGTTTCGAGCTGTTCTGTAATACATGGGAGATGTGTAACGCATACTCAGAGCTCAACGACCCAATCGACCAGCGTGAGCGTTTCGCAGCACAGGATGCCAACGCAGCAGCAGGCGATGATGAGGCAGAGCACACAGATGAGGACTTCCTCAATGCACTTGAAATCGGTATGCCGCCAACAGGTGGAATCGGATACGGAATCGACCGTCTTGTAATGCTTCTGACAGATAGCCAGGCAATCAGGGACGTATTACTGTTCCCGACGATGAAGACCCTCGGTGGTGTAAAATCCGAAAATGGTGTAAAGGATAAAGAAGTTTCTACACCAAATTCAGAGCCTGAAAAGATTGATTTCTCTAAGGTAAAGATTGAGCCTTTGTTTGAAGAAGATGTTGATTTTGATACATTCTCAAAGTCTGATTTCAGAGCCGTTAAGGTTAAAGAGTGCGTAGCAGTACCGAAATCAAAGAAGCTGTTGCAGTTTACTCTTGATGACGGAACAGGCACAGATAGAACCATTTTAAGCGGTATTCACGCATATTATGAGCCGGAAGAACTTGTCGGTAAGACACTTATTGCAATCACAAATCTTCCTCCGAGAGCAATGATGGGCATTGACTCTTGCGGTATGCTCCTGAGTGCAGTACACGAAGAAGAAGGCGAAGAAAAGCTCCATCTGCTTATGGTAGATGACCATATTCCGGCAGGTGCAAAGCTCTACTAAGAAGTACCGTTTTACCCTACAAAACGGGATGTACTTCATTTGTGAAAAAGCTCTGAAAATACACAAATACACCAAATTTACACCAAATGGTGCTTGAAACGGTGCAGAGTCTTAAAAATCGCATAATTTTCAAAATATATGGGCAGTCCCAATCGGGATTGCCCATTTTCAAAAGTATGATAAAAGTCTAAAATGAAATTTAACAGAGTGGCTAATTATGAAGATTTGGGAAATCAAAGAAAATAAAAAACAATTCCTTTCATTACTGCTATTGGCAGATGAACAGGAAAATATGATAGACCGCTATCTTGAAAGAGGCACTATGTATGTGCTTAATGATAACGGTGTGAAAGCTGAATGTGTTGTTACGGATGAGGGCAACGGTATTCTTGAAATAAAGAATATTGCGACCGTTCCAGAATATCAAGGTAAAGGCTATGCCAAAGCCTTGATAGATTTTATTGTTAAAGAGTATGCCGACAATTATTCCGTTTTACAGGTCGGAACCGGCGATAGTCCTTTGACAGTTCCATTCTATGAAAAGTGCGGTTTTGTTCGTTCTTATATCATACCGAACTTTTTTACAGATTATTATGACCACCCAATATTTGAATGTGGCGTCAGGTTGGTGGATATGGTGATTTTTCAAAGAAACCTATAAACTAATGCATTCAAGCCCTTTGAGAGAGGAGAAATCTTTTCTCAAAGGGCTTTTTCTATTTATACAGATATTCGCAAACTACAAGTAAAAGCCAAAACCTCATATACTCTAATTACAGAGGAAGTGGAGGTTTTGATATGAGTAACAGTTTATCGGCAGTACATCCCGAATTAGTTGCCGAGTGGTCGGATAGGAATTTACCGCTGACACCGGACAGCATAACTTTCGGCTCGAATAAGAAAGTATGGTGGAAAGGTGCTTGCGGTCACGAGTGGGAAACAAGCGTAAAGGCTCGTTCCAACGGCGAGAAATGCCCGATATGTTCAGGTGCAAGAGTAGTCACTGGCATTAATGATTTAAGTACATTGAAGCCGGAATTGGCTTCTGAATGGTCTGAGAAAAATAAAATCAAACCGACAGAGGTATCTATTGGTTCACACAAGAAAGTGATATGGAAATGTAAATTGGGACACAAATGGATAGCCACTGTAAAAAGCAGAACCATCAACAAAACAGGCTGTCCGTATTGCTCTCATAATAAAGTGCTTGTCGGATTTAATGACCTTGCAACCCTGTTCCCGGAAGTTGCAGACGAATGGTCTGATAGAAACGAAAATAGCCCAACAGAAGTTATGGCGTTTGCAAACAGCAAGGCTTGGTGGAAGTGCAGAACCTGCGGTTATGAATGGAATACTCTTATCTCTACACGCTCAGGCGGCAGTAAATGTCCCTGTTGCAGTGGCTATACATTTATAAAAGGCAAGAATGACCTAAAAAGTACACACCCACAGATAGCCAAAGAATGGTCAGAGAAAAACTATCCTCTGCAACCGGATGAAGTCAATGCAAAGTCGAGGAAAAATGTATGGTGGCATTGCAGAAAATGTGGAAACGAGTGGAAATCAGTTATCAATGCCCGTGTGAAAGGAACGGTTTGCCCTGTCTGTGCAGAGCGAGAAGTGCTTGCCGGATACAATGACCTTGCAACGACAGATAAGCAGGTTTTAGAAGAATGGGATTATGAATTAAATAAGTTGAAGCCCACAGAAGTTTCAAGAAATTCAGCAAAGAGAGCGTGGTGGAAATGCAGATACGGTCATTCTTGGAGTATGAAGATAAACGAGCGTACTGTTCTCAATAAAGGATGCAGAATATGTGAGCAGGAGTATCTGTCATTGTTCCCGGCTCTTGCAATCAGTTATTATGCCAATTTGAAAGGATTGAAAGTTGAACTTGGCTCTGATAGGTTATTCGGCATTCCACTTGATGTATATATTCCACTGGAGCAGGTTGCCATTCAAGTGAATACGGACTCGGAGAAGATAGATATACTAAAGGAACAGCTTAAAGATTTTGATGATTGGGGTAAGGACAATGTGAAGATTACCAAAGGGGCAAAGAGTATTTCTATTCTTGAACCAGTGGAATATACAAGAGCAGATGGCTCTCCGGGTATTTCCTACAATGTCAAAAAGGTATTTGATGTTACGCAGACAAATGGAAGAAAAGCTCCGACGGTATCAGCAAACCGTGACCCGAAAGCACTTATCACGACAATGCTTGATGTATCTCCGGTGGAGGTTGCGTCAACCGATGAACTTCCGTATCCGAATATGGCAGCTTTCTATAATAATGAAAAGCAGACCTTGTATGTGAAGCGTAATGTGGGCGACAGCGTAGCAGTTGCTCAGTGTGTGGCTCAGGAACTTGGACACGCACAGCTTTCCATCAACAGCGAAAGTTACAGCCGCAGGGATATGGGCTTTCAGGCAGTGTGTATCGGATATATGCTTTGCAAGAAGTATGGAGTAGATACACAGAATTTTGCAATTAACCGCATTCCGGAGGGATTGGCTTCCAAAGAGCCGAAAGAAATCCGTGCGGAGCTTTCCAAGACCCGAAATGCAATGGCAGAAATTCACAGTCATATCTCTGATGAAATGTTCCGCAAGAAGCAGGAGCGTTCAAAGGACTATACAAGAAATATTTCCTAATACAGAACTTATAGTTAATGCAAAGACACTTCTTCCGTCAGAGCAAGACCACAACTATTTGTTCTACAAATCAAATTTTGAGCGAGTAGTTTCTGAACACATAAAAAAACTTCCGCTTTACCAAAGCAACCATATCGGTTATAAAACCGTTTTGTTTGTTATGGATGAGTCCTCTGCGTATCTTCAATGTGAAAATAATAAGCCGAATATGGATGAAGCACACGAAGGCGAAATGATAGCAGGAAAACCGCACTTGTTCTTTTGGGACAAAAACTTCGTAAATGTCTTTTTGCATAGCGGAATTGATTACTTGATTTGGTATGCACCATATAAACTACTTAGAACATCACAAGGAATTTTTGAACTTCCTAAGGTTGTGATGTTTGATTGTAAAACCGGAAACTACGACAATTTAATTAAGTATAACGAAGAAAGAATATGCAGCTCCGAGCTGTAAAAAAAGGAGAAACGAAAATGCCGGGATTATATACCGAAGCCGATTATGAAAATTCAGTAATCGAGCTGTTCAGAAATGATTTGGGATACGAGTACGCATACGGTCCCGATATAGAAAGGGACTTTTACAGTCCACTATATGAGGAGATTTTGATTGACTCTCTGTATCGTTTAAATAGAGAGCTGCCGGATGACGCAATTCAGGACGCCTTATTCAAACTCAAAAACTTTGAAAACGGAGAGCTTGTGCAGAAAAACACTGTCTTTATGGACTATCTGCAAAACGGCATTCCTGTTAGGTATCTTGTTGGCGGTGAGGAACGCTCCTCTATCGTCTATCTTGTTGACTACAAAAATCCCGACAATAACTCCTTTATTGTAGCAAATCAATGGACATTTATTGAAAACAGCAATAAACGCCCTGATGTAATTCTCTTTTTGAACGGCTTGCCGGTAGTTTTGGTTGAACTGAAATCTCCCTCCCGTGAAGAAACGGACGCTTCCGAAGCGTACAGACAGCTTCGTAACTATATGCAGGAAATTCCGTCAATGTTTGTATATAACGATTGATTGGCAGAAACGAGAGTCCGCAAGAGCAAAAATGCGTATGCTTATCAAAAAACTTCTGAAAAAGCACAAGTATCCGCCTGAAGGTATGGAAGACGCTGTGCAGACTGTTATGACACAGTGCGAGCTTTGGACTGATAATGTAATGGACGCATAAATTGATGGAGGACGACGATTATGGATAAAAGATTTCAATGGACGAGTTTCTATATGGAGCTGGCTTCCGCCTTATTAAAATACAAAGCCAAAACTTCATATACTCTAAGCACAAGGAGGTTGAGGTTTGGCTATGAAC
>ENA-OWYG01001245-OWYG01001245.1-human-gut-metagenome-genome-assembly--contig:-NODE-1245-length-12919-cov-30.137127_pt1 | contig 12919 bp, 9 predicted proteins | sample MGYA00249747_ERZ652080 | MGnify/ENA primary metagenome ERZ652080 (study PRJEB26925, sample SAMN05827071) | human gut metagenome | biome: ENVO:2100002; feature: ENVO:00000062; material: ENVO:00002003...
GCCGGCGGATTCCACGTGCTCGTAGATGCGGTCGAGGAATTCAGCGGAGTACTGGTTGAAGACCGCAGGGTTGTAGTACTGGTTGCTGATCAGGTATTCGAGACGCTCGGCGGTGGAGTCGAACCTCTTGATATTGGCGGCCACATGGCCGGTCACGTATTCACGCTCGGCGGCCTTGTCCTTATCGAACTGGATCTTGCCGTCGGCATCATAGAGATTGAGCATCGCGTTGAGCGCGTGGTAGTCGTGTGCCGGATCGTACTGTTCTGCCGAGGTGTCGGTGGTGTTGTCGAGCGACAATTCGGTGTTGGTGAGGTCGGTCATTGGAGTCCTTATTGCTGTTGAGCGAAGAAGCGGACGAGGCCGTTGCGGACGGCAGCGGTGTCTTCTGGCGTACCCATGAGTTCGTAGCGGTATAGGTAGGGGACGTGGCATTTGGCGGCGATGATGTCGCCGGCGGCACAGTAGGCCTCGCCGAAGTTGGTGTTGCCTGAGGCGATGACGCCGCGAATCCATGCGCGGTTGTCGGGGTCATTCAGGAAACGCTTGACCTGAATCGGCACTGCTTTCTTGACCACGCCACCGCCGTATGTGGGCACCATGATGACGTATGGCTCGCGGATGTTGAGAGCCGGATCAGCTGCTCGCAGTGGAATGCGGTAGACGTTGATGCCCTCGTCCTGTAATCGGCAGCTGGCTACAAATCGCGCGGTGTTCTCGGAGGCCGACGAAAAGTAGACCAGTGCTCCGATCACATTGCTGGTGGCGGCGAATTCAGGCTGGCTGGCACCGGGAACACTTTCCGCGGCGATGCCGGATTCGGTCTGGCTCACGCGGAAACCACGGCCGAAGCATTGGTCTCAGCGCTTACCTGCTGGGCAACCTCACGAATCAAATCGGGGCGGTAGCCGGTCCATGAGTTGTTCGGCGTGATCACCACTGGAGCCTGCTGGAAGCCTGCGGCCTGCAGCTGCTCGAGAGTGCCGGGGTTCTCTGTCAGGTCCACGGTCTCGAACGGCACACCAAGCTTGGTGAGCTGGCGCTTGGTGGCGTTGCATTGCGGGCAATGCGGCTTGGTGAACACGGTGACAGTCATGGCGACTCCCCTCCATCTATCTCTGTTGAACAGTGAAACGATGGCCATATTACATCTGTGTAGCTTGAAATCAATGCACTATATGTAGTGGCGTGTATCACACAACAAACCTAGATATAGTGGTTTCTGTTGATATTCCGCCATTCTTGAGAAGCCCTGAAAATCAGCGTGCAGCGACTCACCAAGTTATATGTGGCATTGTTCACATTTGCGCTTTGATCGTCATATTTAAGTTTCGAGGGGCTGATTTGAACCTTTCCGGAGGTCTATCTCCGTTTCAAGGGGCCGGTCATCCGCCGAAACACAAGTACAAACGCCTTCTTGCCACCGTCATTTCGCCATTCTTGGACCGCTTCTACTTGGGCACCAGCCCCTCGAAACGGAGATAGAGCTTCCCAAAAAACAAAATCAGCCCCTCGAAACGGAGAATGAACGCTGACGCCCCCCATATGACGTCAAAAGGCCTGACCGGATGTCCAAACGAGCATACGGCCAGGCCTTAAGGAAAGGAGATGAGGAAATTCAGTTATCAGAATTGATGTGGCACGAATTACTCCGCCTCGGCCTTAGCTTCGCCTTCGGGGAAGATTATCTTGAACACGAAGAAGAAGATAATCATCGAGACTCCACCCGTGATAAAGGTGACCAGCAGGTTGTACACGGCCAACGGCACATACGCCTGCGCAATCGGCATCCATAAATTATTGAAGCCATTGCAAATCAGCGAGATAGCCACCCAAGCAATGAAGTACCACATTGCCTGATACACCGGATTGCCATGGCTCTTGAAGGTGATATTGCGCTGCAGCGGGAAGTTAATGCACTGGGCGATGAACGAGCCCACCTCATAGCTAATGAAGTAGCCCAGGCCACCGCCAATGACCACAGCACCGGCGGCGTCACGCACCACGTTGTAACCGAGCAGGCTCCACGTAAAGTCCACACCGAACAGGCTCATGTTGACTTGTGGCCACATGAATTCCGTACCGGCCAGATCCTTACCCAGTAGATATGGCATGAACGTGAAAATCAGGTACTGCACGATGGTGACACCCATGCTGAACACGAAGAAGTAGAAGATCTGATAGACCCACTTTGCCAGCACAGGGTGCTTGCTCTGAAAATCACCCCACGTGTGCATCCACCATGCGACGATGCCGTTCGTGCTCACCTTGGCGGCGGGCTGCTTTGCGTTCTCAGTCATTGTTCAGCTCCTTTGCGGTGCGCTTGTTGGCGGATTGGTTGCGGAAGTGGCCCGCGATGATACTGCCGAGGCCGTGGAAAGTGTGGCCGTTGGCGATTTTGACGATGGCGTCGACCATAGCCGAATCGACCATGCCCTGGGTCATTTTGCTCATGGCCCTGGGGGGCATGTTGAGGATGAACAGCATGTTGAGGTCTGGCGTGCCGGTCTTCTGGCGGGTCTTGGCCTCACGGTTGGCCAGTGTTTTGGCGATGGTTCGGGCCGTGAAGCCCTTGGAATCGACCCAGCTGGAGATCGGATCGTTTACGCCGAAGGTCGTGGGCTTGCCGGGGGCGATGACCTCGTGGCCGAACAGCACGGCCATTTCGGCGTCGGTCACGTGCTTGACGTCGCCGGTGAGGTAGTGGCCGAGCGCCGGGTTGGCGGGGGTGGCGTCCACATCGCCGGCGACTGCAAATTCGCAGGTCAGCGGCAGGTTTTCGGCGTTGGTGCCGACCGCCAGCGTCCATACACCGGATTCGGTGCGCCATGCGTTAGCAGCCGTGTCGAAGTGACGGAAGGTGTAGCGATCAAATTCGATGCGCACGGTCTTGGATTCGCGCGCGTCAAGCTGAACCTTGGCAAAGCCCTTGAGCTCGCGGGCCGGGCGTAGCACGCCTTCGGAGGGGCCAGACACATACAGCTGGGCGACGGTGGCGCCGGACACGTCAGAATCGTTGGTCACTGTGAACTGGACGCCGGTTTCGTCGGCGGTCAGGTCGCTGTAGGTGAAAGTGGCGTAGCTCAGGCCGTAGCCGAATGGGAAGCGAACCGGCACGTTGGTGGTTTCGTAGTAGCGGTAGCCAACGAACGGGCCCTCACGGTAGATGGCGTCGCGGCCGATGGCCGGGTACCAGCCAGCGGACGGACAGTCGGCGTAACTGATCGGCCAGGTTTCGGCCAGGCGACCGGATGGGTTGATTTGACCGGTCAGGGCGCGCACGGTGGCGGATGCGCCCGCTTGTCCGGACAGGCCGACGTACAGGATTGCGGACACGGCATCGAACCATGGCAGCTCGACCGGGGATCCGGCCACGAGCACAATGATGACGGGCTTGCCGGTGGCGGTCAGGGCATCGACCAAGTCGTTCTGCACCTGCGGGATGGCCATGGTGGAGCGGTCGAGGCCTTCGGATTCGCTGCGTTCGTCAAGACCGACGACGGCGATTACCGCGTCAACATTTTGAGAGGCAGCGAGCGTCACGGCTTCGTCAACCAACGGTTGGTTCTTGGCACCTTGACGGTCGTAACCCTGCGCGTAGCCTGCCACGGTCACGCCGGTGGTTGCTGCGGCGTTCTTGAGCTCATCAAGGATGTTTTCTTCACGGGTGGCATTCACTTTAGAAGAGCCGGAGCCTTGAAATCGCGGGGTTTTGGCCATGTCACCAATCACGGCAACGCGGGTGCCTGCGGCGAGGGGCAGGACCGGGGAGACCGCCGAATTCGCTATTCCAGCGTCATTGGCTTCGCCATTGCGGGCCGGAGCGCCGATGACAGTGTTCTTGAGTAACACGGACGAGTTCTCAGCCACCTTACGAGCCACCTCGTGGTGTGCGGCGGCGACAGCATCCTTAAGCAGATCATCGCGGCCAACACCCTCGGTCTTGGTCATCCGCGCAATCTTGGCGACTTCAGCCGCGCGGGCATTCAAATCCGCTTCCGACAAGGTACCGGCCGTGACCGCACCTTCGAGTTCGCGCACGGAGGTGTAGCCAGGAGACGGCATCTCCAGTGAGCCACCGGCCTTGACCGCGGCCACGGCGGAATTGGAGCCGCCCCAGTCGGAGACGACCATGCCGTCGAAGCCCCATTCGTCCCGCAGAATATCCTGCAGCAGGTGCTTGTTCTCATGCGCGTAGACGCCGTTGATTTCGTTGTACGAAGTCATGATGGTCATCGGAGCGGCCTCACGCACGGCGATTTCAAACGCGGTCAGATAAATCTCGCGCATCGTGCGCTCATCGATCACGGAGTTGGAGGCCTGGCGACGCAACTCCTGGCTGTTGACCGCGAAGTGCTTCGGGCAGGCGGAAACACCATTGGACTGGATGCCGCGGATCAGACCTGCGGCCATGCGGCCGGCCACGATGGGGTCTTCGGAATAGTACTCAAAATTGCGGCCGCACAGCGGATTGCGCTTGATGTTCAGGCCCGGGCCGAGCAGCACATTCACGTCCAGATCGTGCGCTTCAGTGCCGAGGGCCTCACCCATCTCTTCGGCGAGCGCCGAATCCCATGAGTTGGCCACGGTGCCGGCGGTCGGGAAGCAGGTGGCGGGCTTGGAAGCACCCAGGCCCAGATGATCGCCTTCGCCGAGCTGGCGACGCACGCCGTGGGGACCGTCGCTCATCACGAAGCTGGGGATGCCGGCCTTCTCGTTGCCGCGGGAATCCCATTCGGAGCCGCCGGAGAGCATCGCGGCTTTCTCGGCGACCGACAGTTCTTCAAGTTCCATATCGTTCTCCCTTGCACTGCACTGTTGTACGTCTGTCTGACGAACCGTCCTGCGCCACATTGCCGGCACCGCATCCGCGCAGTGCCTGGAGTTGCACACGATTCGCCGCTAGTTTGATTGAATCAGGTTCGGCCGGGCCGCGCTGCCCGTATTACACAACCTGTCGTTTCGCGCGCACAATCGGTCGGGAGAGGCGCACATTGCGGTGCTGCCAAGTTCCAGAAAGCAACGACTCAGTGTCCAGCTTCTCAAAATTGTTGAGAAGTTTGTGCCGTAGCTTCTTAATCTTTTTGAGAAGCTACGGTTCCAACAAATCTTCGATACGGCAACCAAGTGTGCGGGCTAGAGCAAGCACACTAGAGACAGCGGCTTTGCCGAGGTCTTTGTGGCGCTGTTCGTACATTTGGACGGAGCGCAAAGTGACGCCAGAACGACGGGCCAGTTCGGATTGGCTGAGTCCGGCGCGCACGCGAATCGTGTGCAGCCGGGAGTCGCCTTCAATGCGATTGCGGGCGGCCCGCTCGTCGTATACGTCGACGAATCGGCTTTCGCCGGCTTCGTGCAAAGTCGGGTACAGTCGCACAATATCGTCAAACGGCAGCACCTCGAGAATATCCTCGAACCGCACTCCCCTGGCCCATTGGCAGTATGCAAGCACCCAGCCGGCCCAGTATTCGAGTGTTGCACCAGTACGCGGCGTGGCGGGTGGCATATCGATAATGCGAGTCCAGCCGGTTTGCCGCATGATTTCGGCCACCAGCTCTTCGCCGGACATGCCGCACACATATTTGGGCACGCCCCGACCGAAGAGTTCAGCAACATCAGAAGTAACAAAGAAATCTATAAACAAGCTGGCCGGCAATCCGCAATCGCTCAGCGCATAATCGAATGCGCCGGCCAAGTTGACCATGGCATCAGGCAGATACGTCTCATCGTAAGCGGGGGTCATCGTTGGTCACTTTCTCACGGATGATGTCACGCATGAACAAGCCGTCAATATCGGCTTCCGCACTTTTGCGATGGTAGGCTTCACGGGCCGTGACGTCGCGCTCATTGCGCAATACGTGGTAGGTCGAAGCGCGGGCGATCTCACAATCTTGGAATTGGAGTGCGGCAAATGCACGGGTTCCAGCAGCGCTGCGGCGTCTTTGAGGCTGCTCCAGACTTTGTAGGCGGTGGTGTCCGTACAGTAGATGACCTCGTGGCCGAGCACTTCGATGTACCGCACGTCGTGCGAGGAGAGGAACTGCGTACCAGTACCCACGGTCAGTGGGATGGTGACGCCTTGGCGCTTGGCCACCAAGTCCTCCACCTTGCGCATCTTGAGTGCGAAGCCGAAGTAGTCGATTGGTTTGACGAGGTAGCCGACTGCGTCCACGTCGTATCCGATGGCCGTGTATTGGGCCTTTTGGTGGTGAAGACGAGCATCACATGATCGTCGATCTCGCGCAGACGGTGGGCGGTTTCGAGCCCATCGATGCCGGGCATTTCGATGTCAAGGAATAGGACGTCGAAGCCGGCTCTATATGTGTCGAGGAAGGTGTCGCCGTCTGTGAACCGGGTGATGTGGTAGGCACTGCGATCGGATTCGTAGTACCGGCCGATCAGGGACGTGGTGTTGGCGGCGTCTGTATCGTCATCATCGACGATAGCGATGTGAATCATCGGCGATCCTCCTCTCCCCTCAGTCGCCTTCGGCGACAGCTCCCCTCAGAGAGGGGAGCCAAGATTCTATTTTAGTTTTCGCATATGCTAAGCGACTCGCCCGGTATTGGGGCGAGCCGCTTAGCTATTCAGTTATCGGGATATTGCGAAATCTCAGGCCTCGGTCGGGGCATCGGCGGGAGCCGGTGCTTCGACAGCGGCCACGGCCTTACGGCGCTTGAGGTACTTCATGATGGTCAGGACCTCGAGGCCGACTGCCAGGACAGCGGTCACGCCCCAGACCACGTACATCGCGATGCGCCAGACCGGGGTATCAACCTCAGGCTCACCGTTCTCGTACTGCCAACCGTTAGCGGTGGTGTACAAGATGTTGTGGGCGGCGGTGCGCATTGCCTTGACGGAGGTGGCGGACTTGTCGGTGATGTGGTTGGTGATCTTGGTGGTGGCCAGCATGGAATCGTTGCCGTTACGGATCTCCTGATCACCATTCTGGTAGCCGTAGCCGCCGAAGTAATCGGTCAGAACGAAGCCCTTGAAGCCCCACTCGTCACGGAGCACGGTGTTCAGCAGGTTGTTGGAGGCACCGGCATAGGTGTAACCGATGTAGTTGAAGGAGCTCATCACAGCCTGTGCGCCGCCTTCCTTCACGCTCATCTCGAACGGCTTGAGGTAGATCTCGCGGATGGCCTGCTCGTCCGCCCAGGTGCACACCATGTTGGTACGGTTGGTTTCCTGATCGTTCAGAGCGAAGTGCTTCATGAAGGAGTACACGCCCTTCTCCTTAGCGCCGGCGATCTCGTTGGAAGCCATAACACCGGAGAGCAGGGAGTCCTCAGAGAAGTATTCGAAGGTACGACCGGAGAATGCGCCACGGTGGATGTTCATAGCCGGAGCGTACCAACCAGCAACATGCATGTCGTGAGCCATATCGCCGATCATCTCGCCGAACTGCTTGGCCAGATCCTTGTTCCAAGTGCAGGCGAATGCGGTGGAAGCCGGGAAGCCGATGGAGCCAACGCCGGTGAAGTTGTTGTTCAACGAGGCCGGGCCGTCAGCGTCGGTGAGCTGGATCTTGCCGACGGAGGAGACGGCCGGGGTTCCGTAGCCACCGTTGGCGATGAGGTTGTCCATATCGTCGAAGGTCAGCTGGTCAAGCAGCTTCTCCCAATCAGCATCGTCGTAATCCTTGCCGTGCATGTCAGCCAAGCGGAGACCATTCTTGGCACCGGTGGTCGGCATTTCGTCGGAATCATCGTCATACTTAGTCGGATCATAGTTGCCGTTGTTGGTGAAAGCAGCCTTGACTTCGTCGCTCATGGAGAAGTTGGTCGGGGCTGCGGTGGCTTCAGCGTAGTTCGCGAAGTGGTTGGCACGGGACAGATAAGTCACATCGCCAGCGGCATAGTCGAACTGGTTGGTAGCCACGGTCTGATCATCGTTGTGGGTGTTCGACTCGGAGTCGTAGGTGATGGTGTCAGCAACGTTGATCTTCTCGGAATCGATCACATGATGGGAATCGGACTGGATGGAGATGGCGTAATCACCCTTCTCCAACACCCAAGCCTTGGCACCCTTGTTGTCATAGGAAGCCATATCGTCATCATCGAACTCGATCTTCACAGTCTCAGAGGCGCCCGGCTCAAGCTTCCCGGTCTTCTCGAAAGCGACGAGGTTCTTGGAAGCCTTCTCGATACCGCCATCGGCGTACGGCGGGTTGTAGTAGACCTCAACAACGTCCTTGCCGGCGGTGTCGCCAGTGTTGGTGACGGTCACATCAAACGTGACCTTGCCATCCTTGTGGGAAACGTCACCCATCTTCTGCTCAAAGCTGGTGTAAGACAAGCCGTAACCGAACGGATAGATGACCGTGTCATCGTAGTTGATCAGACCTTCATCAGCTGCAGTCTCATAGAACTTGTAGCCCACATAAATACCTTCGACATAGTTGACGAAGGACGGAAGCACGGTAGTTTCCTGACCGGTGAAGCCGGTGTACTTAGCAGCCAGATCGTCGACGTTATCGTAGACGAATGCGCCATCGGCACCAACGGAAGACGAGCTGGCAACAGCGGCGCCATCAGTGTTGTTGAACACTGGGGTCTTGGTCAGATCCTTGACGAACGTGTCGGAAGTCTTGCCGGACGGGTTGGTTTCGCCAGCGAGCACGTCACCGAGTGCGGAGAAGCCGGTCTGGCCCGCAGGCGGGCACCACAACACGGACTTGATCTGCGGGTAGTTGCTCAGGAAGTCGAACTGGAAAGCATTTGCACCGTTATAGACGAGCGTGACCTTGTCGAAGTTCTTGGTGACCAGGTCAATCATGTCGCGCTCAGTCTTGCTCAGCTGCAGGAAGTGCTCACCATCCTGGAAGTCATCATAATCCTTGGAGTTGTTCTTGTAGGTAATGGTTTCGGCCTTCATGTTGGTCGGCAGATCAGCACCTTCGCCACCGACGCGGGTGATCACCACAACAGCCTCATCGGAGAAGCTCTTGGCGTCAGAAATCAGCGAATCGGAATATTGGTCGGCCGGAACCTCAGGCAGGGTCCAATCCTGGGACCACATAGCAACAACCGGGCGGTCCGCACGGTAGTCGGTGTACAGCTTGCTCAGATCGGCGTTGGTTTCAAGACCAGCTTCCTTCATGCCATCAAGCAGGGAAACGGTGTCGTACTGGTCAGACATGGAGCCGGAGCCGGTGCCTCCATAGACCGGGTTGGTGGAGCCCCAACCGAACACGTTGACCTTCTTGTTGCTCAGCGGCAGGTTGGAATCATCATTCTTCAGCATGGTGATAGCTTCCGACTGCACTTCCTTGGCCAGCTCGTTGGCGGCGGAGACGGTGCTGTCGGAAAGCATGTACTTGGTGATCGTCGCGTTGTTCAGCAGCGTGGCCAGCGGGCCGGACAGCATCATGGAAATGGCCACGACGACGCCCACTAAGGCAACGATCCAGGATTCAGAATGAATGAGCTTGCGAGAGCCCACGTTCTTGACCGTCTTCTTGTTGACGACGAATGTGATGATGATGGCCAATACCAGCAACACGCCGATAACCACCAGATAGGGGACCAGCGAACCAACGACGTTCATAACGTCGGCCATGTTGATCTTCAGCATGGTGTTTCTCCTCCTTGTTTCTTACCAAACTGCGGCATCCGAGTCCGATCTTCATCGAGTTCAATCAACGATTGCGCGATACTGCCTTGCATCGCGGTCATCGTCTGGGATATGTCTGCCTGGCTCTCCATCGGGTCGCTACGCCGACACATCCTTGATGCCGATGATTCTAGGGTGGCAGATTCGCATGGCCCGCACCCGCCCACACACCTATCCTGTCATTTCGAGCGCATAATCTGCTACCACATTCGCGCCCACGACTCATCCAATATGACGTAAATGGCACTTCTTGATACGTAAACGGCATTTTTCTCAAATTTCTGTCGCTACCGGTCGCTCAGCGACAGAAATCTAGGAAATGAGGCCACACCTCCTGAATTTCTGTCGCTCAGATGCCGTCAGCGTCACAAATTCAGGAAACAAGGCCATATTTCCTGAAAATCTGTCACTGAGGCACCGTCAGCGTCAGAAATTCAGGAGACTGCGCCTTATTTCCTGAATTTGTGACGCTGAACGCCCAAGCACCACTCCAAAGACGCCACCAAGCTAGGATGGAGGGCATGAGCGATTTGAACGCGTTGAATCTTGAACCGGGCGAAGTGGTTGGCGGGTATACGCTGGTCTCCCGACTCGGCGCGGGTGCCATGGGGTCGGTATGGCGTGTGCGCGACGATGGCGGCACTACCTATGCCATGAAGATTCTGCGCGATTCGTTGGCCGACGAATCGGGAACCTCGAACTCCGCCAACACAGCAGCGCACGACCCGGACCTCAAACCCAACATCACGCCGCGCGAGCGCCTACGTCGTGAGGCTATGGCGCTGAAGAAGGTCAATCATCCGGGCGTATGCGGTATCGTTGACATGGAACTCGATGATTCGCTGGCGTTCATTGTCACCGAGCTCATCGAGGGCCGCAATCTCAAGGAAGACGTGGAGGTCAACGGCCGTTACATCGGCGACGATCTGGAACGTCTGGCCCGTAAACTCATCGACGCCACCAAAGCCGTGCATGCGGCCGGCATCGTCCACCGCGACATCAAACCCACCAATGTGATGGTCTCCGCCGCCGGCCCGGTGCTGGTTGACTTCGGCATCGCCATGGGCGAGGGAGAAAGCCACGTGACCCGCACTGGACTGGTGATGGGCACACCGGGGTTCATAGCCCCCGAAATCATTGACGGCGCTGAATCCGATGAGATGACCGACTGGTGGTCGGTGGCCTCCGTACTCGCTTTTGCTGCGATCGGCGCACCGGTATTCGGCACCAAGCCGATGATGGCGGTGCTGGAGCGCGAAGCATCGGGCAACGCGAACCTTACCGGACTGCCGGCCGGCACGATGGCCGCGTTCCGATCCGCCCTAAACCCCGACCGGTCAAAGCGTTGCATGCCGGACCAATTGCTGAACGCCATCGCTGTGGACGCACTGGATCCGAGCGTGTGGCAAGGCACTCAGGCCGGACCGTTCGCCGCCGGCGCCATTGCCGGAACGGCTGCCACAATTGCCGCCGATGCAGTTGGAACCGAGGCGATGCCCCCTTTTGGCGCAACCGCCGACGCGGATAGCGATAATCCGCGGGCCATCTGGCGTCAGGACGACTACGCCACGGCGGCAATCGACTCATCGTCTTCGCCGACGCTCAGCGACGGCACGGCAACCGAAGCATTCCCGGCAACTACCAACGCTGGGAGCAATCTCTCATCGGATGATGAAGCAACACAACTCGTAGGCAATGCCACCGAAAACGCCACCGAGGCGATACGCCCAGCCGCACAGCGTACGGTGCCCATCAGCGATGAACCACCGGTTGCTCCTACCACGCCACTATCCGAACGTACCGCCGTACTGCCTGCACCACAGCCAGTGCCACAACCCCTGCAACCCACACCGCAACCAGTGCCACTAGGCCAGAACGGATGGAACCCGGCCGACGGGCAAAGCACGGCTGTGGATCCGGCGATTCGCCCCGCATTGCAGCATGTCATCAACCAGACCGCGCAATGCGTTCCCACCGAGGCGCTTATCCAAGGCCCGCCTGCACCCAATCCCGCGGATGTGCGTCGTGGAATGTATCTGCAACGCGGGGTATTGCCGCTGTTCCTGTTCGCTGTGCCTTTGGCCGTGCTGGCTGCGAGTTTCCCGCTGATCGCCTTGATTGCAGCCGAAATACTGCTCTGGCTGTTGTTGACGTTGGCGTATAACACTGAGTCTCAGTTGGAGCGCGAAGGTCGACGCGGCGGCGAGCGCAAAAGCTCCGATTCGCTGATTCGCGTGGCAACGCTGCCGTGGCACATCGTCAAGGCGCTGCTGCTGTCGATACCGAAACTACTGCTGCTCACCATCGTCTATCTGGCCGGTATCGCCGTGGCCGTGGCCGCGTTGGGACTGCCGGTGCGCACCATCTCGTGGTATTTCACTGCGAGCCGGGGCGTTCCGGTTCCGCTGCTGGATGATATGCCGTTCTCCGTCTCCGGTCTGGCACTTGGTGGGTTCATGGCCATCGGTTGGCTGATCACCGTATTCGGGCCACAGTCGGCCATGCCCCGGTTGGGTGCCGGCGTGCTGCGCGGCATCAGGCACAACGACCTCGAGCCGATGGCGCAACCAGGGGCAGACGGTCTGCCGGCCGTATCAATCCCTCGGCAAGGCAGCCGCGGCACGGTGCTGCTCACCCTATGGATCATCATCACGCTGGTATTGTGCGCGCTGCCGCTGCTGGGCATGCCAATCAGTTGGGTCCCGCTGGCGTAATCTGCATTACTTTTACAGGGAATTCACCTCCCAGCTGATCTGTACACGGTCTTTCTCAGGGCCGGTCATTATGATGGGCCCCAAATATCGAAGCGATTTCAAGGGGAGATCCATGTCAGATCCGAAGCGTCAGGCTAAGCGCGCCACCCGCGCCGAGCGACGTGCGGCCGAGGCGGCGGCCCAGCAGGCGCAGGCCGAACAGGCAGCCAAGGAGCGTAAGCAGCAGACCATCATCGGCTGCATTGTGGTGGCCATTATCGTGGTGCTGGTGGCCATCGCTGGATTCGCCGTATACAAGGCCATGCAGCCGTCCAACACCAGCAGCAGTAGCCAACAAAGCAACATGACCGTGGACGAGGCCTACAGCAAGCTCAAGAAAGTCAGCACCCAGCCGGCTAACGCCGACGACAAGGCCGGCTTCGTAATCTCCAACAAAGGGTATGGCCAGAAGGCCGAGGGGGCTCCCACCATATCCATCTATATGGAACCGCTGTGCCCCGGCTGCGCCTCGGTGAACCGCCAGCTCGATCAAACGCTCGTCAAGCTGATGAACGCCGGCCAGCTCAACATCGATTTGCACTTCCTCA
>ENA-OWYG01001251-OWYG01001251.1-human-gut-metagenome-genome-assembly--contig:-NODE-1251-length-12846-cov-21.603393_pt1 | contig 12846 bp, 25 predicted proteins | sample MGYA00249747_ERZ652080 | MGnify/ENA primary metagenome ERZ652080 (study PRJEB26925, sample SAMN05827071) | human gut metagenome | biome: ENVO:2100002; feature: ENVO:00000062; material: ENVO:00002003...
TTTCTTTGGAGAAAGAAGAAGAATATTCTTCTTTCTCTTTCTTTGGTGTTCTGGTGTTCTGGTGTTCTGGTGTTTGTCCCGATTCTGTTTCGATTCTGCCGGCAGTCTGCGCACTTTCTGCCGGCAGACTTTCGGCAGAATACCGTTCGCGCTCACGCTTGCGTTTGGCCATGACCTGCTGACGGCTCCGGTTGTGCTCAAGATAATCGTGGATGACATAGCCGCCATCCACGCTCTCGATCAATCCGACCTGCTGCAATGCGTCAAGCTCCTGCACGGTGATGTCGAGCACGAACTCGGCGGTGTCCTCGTCCACATAACCGTCCGTGAGATTGTCACCGCAGTAGGAAAGCATGACGACGAATGCGCTGATGGCAGAGGGCATGGTGCGGCGTAGACGGCGCACCTTCCGGTTCAGGTAGAAGCCGTTCGACAATTGCACGTACCCGCGCCTAGCCATTTATCTCTCTCCTTCCTTCATCTTTCTCCGGTGCGCATTACGACGATCATGCTGGGGAATGGCGCCGGGCCGCCCGGTATGCCGTTCGTCTCGAACCGGAGTCGGCCTTTGAGGAACCTGACCTCCGCACGGTTGAGAATGAATTGTTGGAACCAGCGTGTGTCGGTGCGAGCGGGCAGGAGCATGACGACGAGGGTGTCTTTGCGGCTGGCTTCTGCGCTGCATTTGCGCACCCATTCCGCGATTGCCTTGCCGTATGGAGGATTGCAGAATACCGTCTCCCCCCCCCCACTCATGATCAAATGCGCTGTCTTCGGCTGTATAGTATTTCTGGCACTTGTGGTTCGTTGCGCTGCTAGCCGCGTCTAACGTGAAGTGAAACTCCGCGTCGAGCTGGTCAAACAATTCCTGTGGAGTCTCCCAATTCATGCGGTTTGACATGTAAGCTGCGCCACCGGCACCAGTGAAATCGCTCATTTTTAGTCTCGTTTCCTTCCTTGTTCGGCCATCACATGCTCCCGAGCCCTCGGTAGAATTCGTCGTCGGTCATGCCATACAGCGGGTCCATGCCAGTTGTCGGCCTGCGCATGGCCAGCTTGTACCCGCAGTAGGGGCATGTCACGTAATATGTGCCGACGGTCTCGCCGCAGTGGGCGCATTCCACATACTTGATCGTCTTGCTCATTCGTTTACCGCCTTCCGTGCGGTTTCGAGCAGGTCTCGTGCCTTGTCAAGCCATTCGTCTTGCGCGTCGCACATGCCCATGTTCCGCCATAGGTTCTTCTCTTGTTCGGCTGGCGGCTCGGTCGGGAACCAGAGTGGCGGTTGTGAGAGGTAGCACAGTCTTTTCGCCACGGCCTCTATCTCGGCATTCGTGGGTGGCGCGTTGCGACCGCGCAGGTATGCTTCCTGCAAATCGTCCGTGTCGCAGCAAAACTGTTCCTTGACATGCGTTCCATCCCAGTGGCGGGTCGGATACGCCTTCTCAGCTTCATCATCCGCGATACTCATTCCCACATCTCCGTTTCGTCGTTCCTGTAGTTCTTGCATTGGAATATGCGTGCTAACGTGTCAGCATCATCCAACGTTTGTTGCGGTATCGGTTCGAGCATTCCGGTCGGATAGTCGCGTGCCGCTACAGCTATCCGGGCTTTTTCCTGCATTTCCCAGAGGATCAGCTTGTACCCCTTGAGCATGTCGGTATGCGCGTCGTAGATTCTCCTGATGCTGACTGCATAGTGCGTATCAGTCATAGGCAGTGTTTTTTCATCGGTTTCCGCTGCGCTCATTTCGTGTCCTTCCAATGTTTTTCACGCCAGTCGGCGATTCTCTGACGGTCTTCGTCTGTTAATCCCTCATGGCACTTGAACATGACAAGGCTGAGCGCGAACTCGTAGCCTTCGCTCCACTTGTCAGGCACGCCATGCACATGGTTCTCGTCGAAGAGGTAACGGCAGTAATCATGCAGTTCGTCAATCGTCATTTCGCGTCCTCGCTTTGCTTGGTGGTTTCGGTTTCATGTTCATCGAATGGGACTGCCAGCTTCACGTGGCTGTTCATGATCGCGATGCGAGCCGGATCTTTAAACCACGTAATGCCTTCGGCATAATGCACGTATCCGCAAGCAAGCCCATAAATCCCGTCACAGCGTTCCGCCCACCCGCTTTTCAGGTAGTATGTTTCGTTCGTATCAAGTTCCACGCGCAGACCCATGTCATGCGGGAGGAGTTCTGACACACTGCTCTTTTTCGTGTCCTCGCTTTGATTCGGCACCTCGGACGGCATGGAGCCGGAATAGCCAAGCAGGTGACGGCAGTAATTGATTACATGCTCGTAAGCCGTCGTCATTCCGTCGTAAAAGTTGTACTTCAGCACTCCTTTGTCTGGATTATCAGAAGCGTTATTAGCTGCGTCCCACTCTTTTTCCAGAAAGTCGATGACTTCCTGCAGGGCCTTGTCTTTCTCGGTGACGTTCGTGGCCATGGCTAGTGTTCCTTTTCTTCGATTCTTATGGTGATGTGGTAGACGCCCTTCTGCGTGCTGGGCTGGCCGAGCCGGTAGTCGGGGCCTGTCACGTATATGGCGTTGTCGTCGGGCCAGTAGCCTGACTGGGTGATGCCGTCGAGTATCGCCTTGACCATGGGGGCCGCGTTCTCGGGGTCGAACCGTCCGTGTGTCAATGGGTGGATGATGGCTGTCACGTGCACCGGCCAGTATGTCGGGCGCGTGAGTCTGCCGGCGTTGATGAGACTGCGGAAGGTGATGTGGGCGGCGTCCTTGACCCGCTTCTTCTTGGCGTATGGCACCGCCCAGCTGCGGCTTCGAAGGTTCTGCGTCCACCACAGTTGCCTGCTGATCGCGATGTCAATCTCGCTCATAATGGTCGGCCTCCTCTTCCTCGGCTTCGATCTCGCATTCGGGGCATGGGATGGGGCGCGCCGGATACAACGCGCACCCATGCCTCGGACAGACCGGTTCCACGTCAGGTGGTTCGATCCATTCGCGCATCAGAATTCACCGTCCGCGTCCGCCCACGGGTCAGTCGCTGTCGCGCCACCACCGGCGGCGCGGTCGGCGGCCCACGGGTCGGTCGCTGGCGAGTCGGCCCGTTGTCCCGTGGGTTGGGGGCGCGTGGCCCGTTGGCTGTCGGCGCGCGTGACCTGCGCGGTCGCGTACCGCAGGGACGGGCCGATCTCGTCCACCTGCATCTCGATCACGATGCGGTTGGAGCCATCCTGAGCTTGATAGGAGTGTTGCCGCAACCGTCCCTGCGCGATCACGCGCATGCCCTTCGACAGGCTCTGCGCGCAATGCGCGGCGAGGTCACGCCAAGCGGCGCAGCGGAGGAACAACGCTGGACCGTCCTCCCACTGGCCGGACTGGCTGTTGTATTGGCGTGGCGTGCTGGCGATGGTGAAATTGCAGACCGTGCCACCATTCTGAGTCGTGCGGGTTTCCGGGTCGGCGGTCAGATTGCCGACGATCGTGATAACGGTCTCTCCGGCCATCACTCACCATCCTTCACGTCGAAGATGTGTATGAATTCACCTTTTGCCCTGCCGTAAGCGTCCCCACGCCCATCGTCGTAAGAGAAGTCCAGGCACAATTCCTTAGCTCTTTCAGCTTCGGCGCACTTACTGTCCAGCCATTGCAGGTACTTGCGAATCTTCTCGTCCATCACTCACCGTCCTTTGCTTCCGTCTCAGGCTCGGCGCCGGTGTCCGACATGTCCGGCTCCAGGACTTCGGCGGTCACGTCGTCGGCTTCATCGGTGCCGTCATCCTCAAGCACCGGCTGGAACACATCGCCGTAATCGGGCGTGGTGTCGTCATTGGCGGCGGCGGTCTGCGCCTGCACGGTCAAAGGCAGGTACGGTGCCGCGCGACGGATGGCGGTCTTCTTCGCCATGGCCTCGTAATCGGTCTTCCACGGGCCGAAATTACCGCTCTTGCTGCGCGCCCTCGCCTGCTCGATCTCCTGACGGTTCAGAACGAGGAAGTAGTGGCCACCGTCCTTGAAATGCGCGACCATGTACACGTGGGTCAGTTCGCCGGGGTTGGCGCATGGCACGTGGCGCAAATCCTCGTTGAGACCATAACTGTAGGAGAATTCGTCTCCCTGGTGTACGGCTCGGGCGCTGATGTCCACGAGCTGGCCGCTGCGGCGCGCCAGGTCGATCATGCCGCGATAGCCCATGATGAACGTGGCCTCCATGCCTCCGGTCTTCTTGTTGCGGAAGGGCAGCACGTAGGCGCGGCCCAGTCCGTCCACGTTGGACGGTTCCAATCCGAGCGCGCTGCAGGTCATGAAGCAGGAGAGCACGCTTTGCGGCGAGCATTCCGCGAGTTTTGGCGTTTTGTTGATCGCGGACACGCACATCTGGTAGAGGCGGTCGGGGCTGATGTTGTTGCCGACGACGCTGGCGATGCGCGGCCAGCTTTTCTTCATCATCATTTTCAGATTTTGTTTCGGCGTCATTTCGACCATCTGCTGTCCCTGCGCCTGCTGTGCGATTGCTCCCATGATTATTGCTCCTTTTCTTCGGTGGATTTGAATGCGAATTTGCGGTATGTGGTGGCTTTGACGACGTATTCCTTGCGGGTCGTCGGCTTGTAGGTGGCTTGGAGGTTGCCGCAACGCACGCCCGTATGCGAGCCGATGCGCACGATGATCTGCTCCTGCAATGCCTTCTGCTCGTTTTTCAGTTCCTTCGCGCGGTTGGACGTGCTCTCGTATCTTGCGAGCAGGTCGTAGAGGTCATCGTCGTCGCTTTCGTCCACGATGTCCGGAGCGGGTTCCGGGAACGCCTTCTGCACGTCGCCGCCGGTCAATTGCGGTGGCGTGCCGGTGGTGACGAAACGCCAGAAGTCGGCTGCGGCCTTGTCGATCGCGCCCATATCCTCCACGTCGGCCTTGAACGGAATCTCTACCGGCTCGTCGTCTCCGATGGCCGCGTACACGACTCCCCACGTCCATCCCGTTACAAGCGCGTAGAACTCGACTTGGGCGAGATAATAAGGTGGGATTCGGAGGCTGCCGTCCTCGTCATGCCAGTCCCCCGCTCGACGGTTGCTCGCCGTTTTGATTTCAAGGATTCCAAAACTTCCGTCCTCACCTTGCAGGATGCCGTCAAGGGAAGCGCGCAGGTATGGCTTCCCGCGCATGATGAACTGCTTGTCGGTGCCGTCCGTGACGAGCATTTCCGGATGATTGGCGCGGAAACGCTTCCTGAGCTCGTTCTCCAAGGCATTGCCCTTGACGATCGCCCACTTGTCCGAGATGTCCTCCGGTTCCACGCGGCCGGTCTTCTCAAGCCACAATTCGTACGGTGTCTTGAAGGAATTCAGGCCGAGGATCGTGCTCATGTCGGAACCGCCCACACCCGCCTTACGGCTTTTCAACCACGCGAGATGACGTTCCGTCTTCTTGCACTGCCGGAACCGTTCAATCGTGTAGCGTTCCGTGTCCTTGAGTGGGATACGTTTCATTCCTTCGTCGCCTTCATTTCTTGGACTTCAGCGTCGAAAAAATCGATGATGAGATTGCAGATGGCGGGTGCCGACGTTTTGAGTTGGGCTTTTTCCTCTTCGCTTTCGGCTTTGATGGCGAAAACGCCATCCTTGCTATTGAAATTGAGTCTCATTTCGCCACGTCCTTCGAGTAGTTGGCTTTCAGGTCCATGAGTTCGCCGTTGAGGAGTTTCGTGGCGAATCCGTAGACGACCTTGTCGTTGGCTTGGAATGCGGTTCGTTGCAATGCGCTTACTGCGTCGAAAATGCCGGTCAATGCGTTGGAGATGATGGCGCGTGGATCGGCTGTGGCTTGTGGCCTGACGCTGATGGTTCCGGTGGTGATGCCGGTCGGTGTGAGTTTCTCTGCGGTGATGCTGGTCGCTGTGAGTTTCTGTGTGGTGGTCATGGTTTCTTTCTTCTTTCCGGTTGTGGTGGTTTCCCGTGCTTTGCTGCGTGGTGAATGCTTGTCGAAGGCCGGCAATAGTCCTTCCTTGCGGAGTTGGCCGAGAATGTTGCCGACCGTTTTCTGGCTTAGGTTGAGCGCTTCGGCGGTTTCCTTGCCGTCGAACGGTTGGCCTTGGTCAATGCGTTTCTTGCAGTGCGCGAGGATGAGGTCTCGTTTCGACGGCGCTTCCGGTTTCGCCGGAAGGCCATTCGTGAGTAGTCCGGACTTGCGTAACGCCCGCATTTCCGTGATGTCGAGACCGGCCTCGCCCAACTCGTCGTAGATTTTCTTCAGTTCGGCGAGTTCGCCGTCCGTGTATTCGTGTTTCAACGTGTTCCTTTTCTTAAGTTTTCGATGAGCGCGTGGTTTTCGCGGATGAACCCGTCCACGTCGATTCCCTGCTGCGTGAGGGTCGGCTTGCCGGTGTCGACGCGTGCTTTCCCGTCGTTTTGACGTCTGGACTGCTTTTAATCCGTGTCACCGGAACGAACACTCCGTTTTTCATCTCGCCACCGTCCTCTGGTACTTGTGTGCCAAAGCCCACTTTTCCGCGATTTGACGCTGGTAGCGGACCTTACGCCTGTCCTGATGGCCTTCCGGCGGTTCCACGCCGATTTTCAAGTACGGCGGGCCCTTGCCGGTACTCCGCCAGTTGGCGAGGGTGCGTGGGCTCATGCCGAGCATGGCGGCAAGGTCGGCTGGCGTGAGCAGATCGTCACTCATGGTCGGCGCGTGGGCAGTAGCGGCTGATGAAGTACGTCTGGCCTTTGCCGGTGACCTTCGCGGTGCGGTTGATGGTCACGTGACCGTCCGAATGGGTGATGGCGGTTTCCTTGATTCGGAACAGTCCCAAGTCCATGGCCTTCTGTGTTGGCACGTTGCGGTTCGAGCCGGTCTTGCCGAGATACCCGTCCTGTCGAAGAATCTCGAAAAGTCGGTTCTGGCCGATGTCCAAACCGTTCTGACGCAGCATCTTCGCCAGTTCCCCGATCAGGCACGTGCCGTCCGACGCGGCCACGGCGTCCGCGAACCGTGCCTTGGGTTCCAGTTCTTTGATGTGTGATTCCTGCGCGGCGATGCGTCGCTTCTGTTCCTCCATGGTGCGTTGGCCGATCATCACGGCCTTCGCGAGGATGGTCATGTCATCATCCGCGTCTGTGGTTGGAATGTAGCCGCCGGTCTTGCGAATCTGGGGCAGTACCTCATGCGTCACCCAACGCTTAAACTCCTTGGCTTCCGGCTTCCGCGACTTCATCACAAGACAGTAAAGGCCAGGCTCGCTGATGATCGTCTTATTCGGATTACCAGCAATACCGTCACTAATAGTTACGGTATTCTTTTCGTCCGAATCAAGTTCCGCAGTTGCCTTGCGGCTATTCTCAAGACCGAGCACGTCGCATACGTCCTTGGCGATGAACCATGGTTCGCCATTCTCGTCGGTCAGCGCGCGCAGTGCCGCGCCTTTGAAATCGAATCGCTGGATTTCAGTGTTCATCGGGTTTCCTTCTTGAAAAGTTCCTTGTTGTCTTCGACGAGTTGAATTCCTTCGCCGATCCATCTCATGACCGGAACGGCCATTGAATTCCCCAACGCCTTGTAGCGTGGACTGTCCGGCGAATGCTTTTTGCCTTTCCACGAGATATCCGTCCACCCGTCCGGGAATCCCTGGAGCCGTTCGCATTCCAGTGGAGTTAACCTGCGAACCGTCATGCGTTCATCGTTTGTCGGAAAGACGATTGGCGTATCTTTGGCGGCATGGGCCGTCAATGTTGATGACATGTCCACCTCTCTGGCGCTGTTCGCCTGCGTCCCGTCATAGCAGTAGATGGCTGGATTATGTTCGGTGCTGAGAGTGGGACTCACTTCACTAATCGCCAAGCTTCGGCTTTCCACACCTTGATTCCATTTGAACGCTTTTATCACCGGCGTACTGCATCCGTCGTTTGCATCTGCGTTTTCAGCAACTCCAGCAATTCCGCCGGCAATGCTTTTCCTCTTTTCTCGGCTCGACGGATGATCCCAGCACAGGCTTTCGCGCTCAAAAAGAACCGGGGCGGCACGTCGCCAGTCTCTAGTGTTGACGACAAGGAACACACGCTCGCGTCGTTGGGCCACACCGAAGAACTGAGCGTCCAGCACTCTCCATGCCGCCCCCCCCATCAGGCCAGAGTTCGGCCACGGCTTCAAGGAGCGACTGGAAAGCCCGTCCGTGTTCAGCCGACAGTGCTCCGGGCACGTTCTCCCAGACGATCCATTCCGGATCAATCTCTGCGCAAGCTCGGAAATATTCGAGCATGAGCTGGCCGCGTGGATCGTCCAAAGCCTTCCTGAGTCCGGCGATCGAGAAGGCTTGGCAGGGGCTTCCTCCCACAACGACATCTGCTGCATGGTGGTATTCCTTCCAGTTGACTTTGGTCATGTCTCTCAGGTCGGGGACGTTTGGGTAATGGTGTTTGAGCACGGCTTTTGGGAATGGTTCGACCTCCGCGTATGCGATTGGCTCCCATCCGAGTGGCTGCCAGGCGACCGATGCCGCTTCGATGCCACTGAACAGGCTGATGTAACGTATCGTGCTCATTGGCTTTTCCTTTGCTTGTTGACGTTGTGCGCCCGTCCTGACGAGTGGATGGGGCTGAGTGTCTGGCATCGGAGTCGGACCGATGCCGTCCTTGGAATCCGTGGACGGGCGAACCGTCGCCCAGCCAATGCGCCGACTAGTGAACGCGGATGTCCGCGAAACGTCCCTAACTGGTTTGTTTTGTTGGACTGCCGGCTGGCGTGGAGTCTTAGTCGCGTGGGGCGAACCGTATGGTCAGCCACAGGCCGGTCAGCAGGTAGATGATGCCGGCGAGGATGGTGGCGGTCTGCGAGTCCGCCGTCCGCCACGTGACCAGCAGGGTCGCCGACACGGTGAAGGCGATGATGGCGATCAGGGTCTTGATGCGGCGGAGCGTGTAGTTCGGTTTCGTGTTGCTAAAATCAGATTCTTCGGTCATTGCGTCTCCTTCATGAAAACAATCCAATGTGTTCCGGTGCGGTTCGGCTGTTTGTTGCCGAAAAGCGGCTTGCACGTGGCGAGCTTGAGAATCTGAGAGACGGGTATCTGGGTCTCATTCCATTTGAAGATCAACACGCCATGCTCTTTCAGGACGCGGAAACACTCGCCGAACATGGTCTTGATGTCTGTTTGCCATGTCTCTTGATCGAGGCATCCGTATTTCTGCGCCATGTAGCTCTTCTCTCCCGCATTGCGCAAGTGCGGTGGGTCGAGCACGACCATGCGGAACGTCTCGTCAGGGAACTGCAGATCGCGGTAGTCCATCAGCATGTCCGGCTTGACATCGAATCTGCGTCCGTCACATAGTTCCCAACTTTCGTCGCGCACGTCACCGAAGAGCACACGGCTGTCTGACTTGTCGAACCAGAACATTCGCCCGCCGCAAGCAGGGTCAAGAACTGGCTGATATGCGTTCATTTGTCTGCCTCCAGTTCCTTTCATCTGGTGGCTCCTATGGCGTCTTGGAGGTGGTATGCGAAGGTTTCCGACTGCGATGGTTTGAGTGTGGCGAGCGTGGTGTGGCCGGTGGCGTTGAGTTGTATGAGTTCGGTTCCTCCGTCCGGTGTGAGTCGCAGGGCGTATGGGGTGTCGCCGTAGGGGATGATGATCGGTGGTCTGGGTGGGTTCGGTGTCGTGTTCATTGGTTGTTTTCCGTGTTTGTTGGCGTGTATGGCGACGAGGAGGAGAACCGGGCCATGTTGTTCGCGGTGATGAGGCCGGTTTCGTCCGTTTTGGTGTCAGACGTGGAATTTGGTGATGCTGTCGATCGGCTGGATGAGGAGCATTAGGAGTTGCGTTGAGTCCATATCGAGCACCGGAGCGGCTTCTTCGATTTCCTTGATTGTCAGCGGAATGCTGCCGTCAAGCCGCTTATCGACGGTGTTGAGCGCGCAACCCCACGCCTTCGCCAAGTCTCCGCGCGTCTTGCGGTGTCTGACCAGCTCCGCTTTGAGGTTCCTGCTTGACGTGTCTATCAGACCGGCCATTCATCCTCCTCGATGCCTTGGTGGGTGAGACAGGCGCGCCAGTCGTGCCAGCCGGGGTCGCGCATGCGGCCGCACGGGTAGTGGTCGTGGGTCTTGGTCTTCTTGGTACTCAACATCTCGGTTTTCCTTTCGACACTTCAAAGTGTATTTAATTAACTACACTCATGTCTTCAATTGTATACATCTTCACAGTTCGCGCACAAGTTGGTATTTAATTGGCTATACTGGAGGCATGGGAAGCAAAGCAAACGAAATGACACCACTCGCAACACAGATCATGCGCGAGTGCATCAGACTCCAAAAAGCCAGCGGTATGACTGTCGCCGATTTCGCCAAGGCCTGCGGCTTCAGCCGCGACTACTGGTACAAGCACGCGAACCTCAGCCGACCGCTGAATATCGGAGATCTGGAACGCATCAGCCAAGTGACAGGAATCTCTCCTGGCGATATCGTGATGAACTCTCAGCGCCATGCGGTCGAAGCCACCGAGAGGAAAGCGCAGGCAGGCGGTTATGGTCTTGCCGCGTACAGGGAAGACGGCAAGCAGGAGGCTATTAATGGAGAGGCTGGGCCGGATTACGACGAGCCTGCCTGACCTGCCGATAGACCGCCGTATGACCTATGGCGCGATGCGCCGCGCGATCGTCGGCCTGCCCGTCACCATTTCAAGCGCCCTGCTGCCGAATGGATTGTGGGGCTGCTACGACAATGAAAACCGCGTCATACTGATTGATCGACGGCTCACGTACACGGCCAAAAGGTGCGTGCTCACGCATGAGCTGTTGCACTGGCGGCATGGCGACGCCGGTTGTTCGAACGATCGTTCGAAGCGGGAACGACGGACGAGATGGCAGACCGCGCGCCTGCTCATCGACCCGGCAGAACTAGCATTGGCGGAACGCATGTACGACGATGACCTATGGTCGATAGCCGATGAACTCAACGTGACCACGCAGGTGCTCACGGACTACCGAGCCACGCTCAACACATCGCCAAACAGAATCAAAGAAAGGTTTTTCAATGCGTAAGAAAATCATTGCCATCACAGCGGCGACGCTTCTCCTGGCGACGGCCTGTGGCTGCGGAAGCCAGCAGGAGCCGGCCCCCACGACGGCCAAGACGCCGGACGTCAGCGCACAGCAGGAGAAGCCACAACAACAGGCAGCCGAGAAGACGGCGCAGAGCTTTGTGGATGAGTTCAACGCGAACTCCTCGACACCGATAACCGACGTCGAGAAATTCACGCCGAGTGATGCGAACGGCCCCTATTATCGGACGGAGTATCGCACCGGCGCTTTCTCCGACGCGGACGCGCTCCACGGAAAGCTAGGTCAATTGTCGGTGGACGTATTGGTCTATGGCGCAGTGCTTGGATACGGGGAGAACGATATGATCCGCGTCTACGTCGATGGGCCGCATGATGAGATCGACGGCGTATTCCCCATCATGGCGAAGACGCTTGATCCGTCGCTCTCCGATCAGGACATCCAAAGTCAGCTGGCGAAGGAGTATCCGTCCAATGATCTTGTTTACGCCGAGACGCATAAGTTGATCGAGAGCGCTTATATCGATGGCGATCATGCGTTTCTTGATGCGAAAATCAACTAGCGGCACCTTATAAGAAGAATGTTAAAACTTGTAGAGTCTTATATATGTGTAATTGAGATTACATCATTCTTAGGGATTCTATTACTTCAAATTCTCTCCGTTGTGTAATTTGACTTCCCCGCTGGAATGTGCTTATAATTCCGGCAACAAAAGAAAAGGCCCTTGGGACTGTTCCAGAGTCCCAAGGGCAGACGGAAAACCAGCTAGATTCTCCATGCACCAGCATACTGCAAGGCGTGGAGGGAAAGACGTTGGAAGAGATGGGATACCAGAACGCGCAAGCCGTATACGACATCAGCCGCACCGGAAGACTGGCGAAAAAACGCGGAGAAAACCTCACCGTGTACGCCATGGCGCAACTTGTGCTCGGCTACATGGCGATCAACACCTACGACTGGGACCGCGAACACAACCAGCCACCGGAGAAACTGCGCAAGGTCAACGCGCCGTGCCGCTACTACACGCTCGGCTGGCGCGCAATAGCCGACGCATACGGCATGATTCTGCTCACCCCGGAACAAGCCATGAGTGATAATGCCGACGGGGAAATGGAGAAACGCGAGAACACCATCCGAAAGAACATCAGCAACGCATGGGTGTTCCTTCAGGAGCGTGGCGTGATCAAGAAGCTGGAACCCGCTTCGCTCGGCAAGAACGCGGGCTTCCTCCTGCTGCTTGGCGACGACGAGGAGAACCGGGCGGTGGAACGGTGGGCACGCCAATGCCTCGGACTACCAATGATCTGGTGAGCAGTGCCCATCCGTGCCCACATTTTGCCCACGTCCTTGCGGTAATTGCAGTGATTTGGAGTGAATTGCAGTGAATTGGGAAGTGGCGGGAACCGTTGGAAATAAAGGAAAAGCCGCCATTTCCGGCGGCTTTTGAATCGTGGAGTCGCGGGGAATCGAACCCCGGTCCGATGACCGAGCCCACAGTCTTCTACGTGCGTAGTCTGCTGGCCAAGTTGGCGATTTCTCTGCCCCCATCGATGTCGCAGACAACTGATGGCGAGCATATCCGCAGTTAAAGTCCCGATGCAGCCCTGAGGCTCAACTGCATCAGCAAGTCTTCTAAACGACGCTCAGCATCCTCCCAAAGACGAGGAGGAGTGAACGGAGCGGCTGCTCACTGGTTAATCCTGACTAAAATCAGGCAGCGAGAGCGAACTCAGTGCGGTTAGATTTAGCACTTATTCTTTTGCCGGGGTCATCCACGAGCGGACCCGGCGTTCTCGGCACGCTTCCCTGCAGCGAACAGGTCACCGTCGAAACCGATCG
>ENA-OWYG01001262-OWYG01001262.1-human-gut-metagenome-genome-assembly--contig:-NODE-1262-length-12761-cov-7.139698_pt1 | contig 12761 bp, 14 predicted proteins | sample MGYA00249747_ERZ652080 | MGnify/ENA primary metagenome ERZ652080 (study PRJEB26925, sample SAMN05827071) | human gut metagenome | biome: ENVO:2100002; feature: ENVO:00000062; material: ENVO:00002003...
CCAGTACACAACGATCCAACCACGCGAAACGCGATCCCGCACCGATCTTAGAGCCGCGCAGCCTCCGCGATTTATCCACGGGCCGGAACGTTCGAAATTTTGTTATCCACAGAAGTTATCCACGGGCCGAGCCGCTACCCCTCCCTGCACGACAATTGCACTACGTCAAATTCGACGCGCACGACAAAACGCATTACACTCCGCAAGACAAACAGCACGACAAAACGCACGACACGGAGAGCAGCAGCCATGAGAGAGAAAACCAAAACCCTGACCGTTCGCCTACCCGTTAGCCTGATCGAACGTATCGAGCAGAACGCAGCACGAACCGGAGCAACCCGCACGGATGCTGTCATAGAGGCGCTGAACGCCGGACTTGGCAAGAAGCCGGAAGGGATGGACACCAAACTTTTAGCTGCCATCGAAGCGCTGAGGGCTGAAGTCAGGGCGCTGTCCGTCGGCGGTAAACCTGCACGACAAGTCGCACAACAAACAGCACCACAAAGCGCACAACAACCTGCAAGACAGATAGTACCCCGGGGAGCCGATCCCCGCTTCCAGGCCGTCAGTGATGAGGCCGACCAGCTCATTGTCAGCATGACTGCAGAGAACGCGACTCTGCCCGCCATCGCGTCGGCGCTGAACGCAGCAGGGCACCGGACAGCGACGGGACAGGAGTGGAACACCAGCCGTGTCCGGGACTATCGCCATAAGTTGCGGGAAAGTGGGCTACTGAATTAGCAGTCCTAAGTGACATAGCTAAATATGATAAAATTCGAACATAAAAATTTTACAAGGAAAAGAAGTGGCTATCGGTGATGATGCTATCCGTGACGCTTTCTATGCTTTTACACAGCAAGCTGAAGAAATGGATGATAAAGGTCTCCCTCAGGAAGTTTGGGAGACGCCTTGTTTTACCTATCTGATGACTAAGAAGCAGTTCAATCAAATGAAAGTTGTTTGTCAGAGAAACGGCTGGGACATACCTGCATCACCAGCAATACCGATCACTTGGGCAATGTTTAGGCATGTGCTATCTGCTCGTAACTCGAAGGATAAGCTAAGTTGGCAAGAGTGTGCGGAGATTTTGGCAACTGCATTCTCGGTGCAGAGCAATGTGTACGTTAACAGAGATTACTCGGAGCAGACTATTGTGCTCAATGCTGTTCGTCGCATTAACGTTGCTGGGGCTGGCTTTTTCGCAATGGCGATAGTTGATGTCTCTGAAAATAATTTGGCCCCCGTGACTGCATACCATGCAACGGAGGCCAAATGTAAAGCTATACAGCGAGGGTGATAGGAAGGACGCCCATTTAAGCAATTCTCCTCAATTTAATGAGAATGAACCATAACGCCTAAATATTTCCCTTCATTGGTTCCTTTCGGATCTAGCAGCATCGGCGGTTTTCTGCTGTCTATCAAATTCACTGTTATTACTAGGAAGCCGCAACATAACTTCCCAACAGGAGACCAGCCTCCTGACTGCCCAGCGCAAAGGGTTAATTACTGGTTAATACCCCCTGCGAATGCTCTTGCAGTACAATAATAGTAGGCTATTGTTGACGTAGATTCAACAGGTTTGTTTATGACCAGACGGCACGAGGAGCGGTCTCGCGGGGATTTCTTCTCTTTTTTGCTGCTACTAGCGCGGTCTGATTTGACGCAGAGGAGAGACGGCTTACGCCGCCTCATCGAGCCACTGCAGCATCGCCGCCCTGATCTGCCCCGCCTCGCTCTCGTCCAGCGTCAGGAACGCCAGATCGGCAACCTTACCCAGCCCGGCGAACGCCACGCAGCCGGTGACGGAGAACAGCTCCACGAGGAGCGCCGTCGCCAGCGTCTCCCGTTCAACGCCGCACAACCAGGCGTAGTTACGCTCACGCGATGCCGGAAGTTTCACCTGCAGCGCACGGGTGGCCAGCGCGTTAAATTTCTCGGTACCAGCCCACTCGTAGTCGAACGGCGGGCGATCAACCACCACCGACCCGGACAGCGTCTGCTGGCGTTCCCCAGCGGAGAAGTTCGGCAGCTTGAGGTGGGAGAACCCGTCGAGCGACCACTCCGACATTTCAGTGGCGATCACCGCCAGCGAACGAGCCGTCGCGGCCTCGCGTAGTTCAGCCTTTGATTTCATGTGCCCTCCTTTGGGCTAAAAAAAAGCCCGACATCAAGACGAGGCCGGGCTTTATGCTGCTGTGAGAAACCGATCGCAGGATAGCGTCACGACGGCAGCGCCGGTGCGTCGCTTTAGTCCGTCTCATCAAAAAAGCATCGGTAGTGTCTCGAAAGTCGTTCGCTAAACCAGACGCCACGACGGCAAAAAAGATGTCCCGAAAGGCGCACCATTCGGACACGCCAATCAGCCCCGCTCAAGCCGGGCATGACGCACCGCATACCGGAGCAGCTCACGCGCCCGATCCTCGCCCTCCTCAACCAGCACATCGAACCAGTCGAGGTTATCGCGGGGCTCGAAGCGGTTCAGGCCGTCGAACGACACCACCGACGCCCCTGGAATTGTCGGGACCGGCTCGCGATCGTCGCCATAGGCCGCTTTATGCGCCAGCCGGTACGCCTCGCCTGCGTCCGGTACCAGCATCACCTCAACATCAGGCCAGAACCGACGCAGCGACGCCACGCAGCTGCCGAACCCGGCGATCGAGAACGCAGCGCAGACCGCCACCTTGCCACGGCTCAGGTGGTGCAGGGCGAACGCCGTAGCGAACCCCTCACAGACGAACAGAGGCGAGTAGGGCGCGTGCGGGGAGCCGTCGAGCACGTCCATAAAGCCGGGCATCGGATAGAACCGTCCCGCCTTTTGGGTACCCGCAGGGGAGAACTTGTCGCCGGTTTTGCCGCCAGCAGAGCAGACGCCGCAGATGGCCTCCAGCGCGTCGCCAACCAGCTGGCGATCGTCGGTCAGGCGATAGGCAGGAACAAGCAGACAGCGCGACCAGTACGCCCTCGGTTCGAACGAACGGAACAAGCCACCCACACGAAGGTCAGCGGGGAGGGGCGGGAGGCTGACGCCACCACGCCTGGCGATTGTGGTCTTATTGCGCCAGTACGGGGTATAGGCCGGATTACCGTCGCCTTTCGCCAGCATCCTGACCGCATCAGCCGCAGCCTTCTCGGCCTTGCGCCGGTCGGCATCTTCGCGTCTGGCCACCGCCTCGATCGATCGCCGTTTCCGGTCAGCGAGAGCAGCAACCTGTTCAGGCGTCGGCGGCGTGCGCTTCGAGTCGAGCCGCCAGTACACCTCGCCGGAGAACTGCAGGAACACCTGAGCCATTGCCTCAGGATTGGTTACGCCTTTCAGCTTGAGGAAGTGCCGGTACTGCGACCGGTCATGCGCAGAGCCGCGATTATGGCGGGCAGACCAGGCCTCGATAGCCGCCAGCCCATCCTCGCCGCAGAGAGACGCCCAGCACGCGATGCCGGAGCAGAGGCGCAGCCAGTCCTCACGGTCAACCGGAGCCCCCGCAGCAGACACAGCACGCCAGAACAGGCCCGGGTCAGCCAGGTGAGAGTTATCGAACGCCATCAGAAGCCCTCCCGGGACGACGCTGGTCGGCAACGAAGCGTTTGATCTCGGGATTGCCAGCCAGCCAGTAATGCCCGCCACGGAGGGAGCGCCCTGCCGGAGTCGGCACGATCCCCCGCGAACTTAGCCGCGAGAGCGTGCGCAGCGACACGTTCAGCAGCGCAGCGAGGTCAGCGGTATAGATTCGTTTTTTCATTGGGAGTACCAGATAGGTGCCCCCCTCAGCTTAACGGGCATCGGGGGGCGGGAGTGACGATTATCGATAAAGCCGCCCTTGAGGACTTACCGCATAGCGGCAGGACAGCAGCCCTTCTCGCTTACTCGCACCTGCCAAGGACGAAGCGCGCATCCTCGGTTACAACCCCGCCTCGTTGGGGAGGAGGGAAAGCGGCACCGGGCGATCCGGTTTCATGTTTCCCAACTGCTCGTCAGGAATCAGTAAGACAAGCGTAACACAATTAACGCCAAAGTGGCGTTTTTTGTGAGATACTAAAAAAGACGCACAGCCAGTGCTGGCGCTGTCTGGCGACCATTTCGACGCAGGGGGAGCAGTGAACGACGATAACGACACGAACGAATCGACGCAGCCGAACCCGGCAGCACTTGAACGCGTAAGCGCGACTGAAAAATTCCCCGAGCAGCTCCCCGGCGTTTTGTTCGTCACCTGCCCCGGCGGGTGCTCCCTCCGGGTCGAGGCATGCCGACAGATTTATGAGCAGAGCCACCTCGATCGCACGATTGAAAACCCCCACCTCGAGTGCCACCGGTGCCCCACTGGCCTCGCGCTTTGGGTCGGTACCGAACAGCCCCCTGACGCACCACTGACCACCCCGGCAGACACCCGTAAGCTCTGCCCCCGTTGCAGCCGGAAAGACAACCGCCTGATCGCCCCCAATAAGCCCGGTTCGAGCCTGTGCGTCTCCTGCTGGAACCGCGAACGCGAAGCCACCATCGGAGCCAACGCACGCGGGAGAGTCAACCGCGCCCCACCGTTCGTCTCGCCGTTCCTGATCGGCATCGGCGATGGCTGGCAGGTCTGGTACGGCATCCACCAGGGCGAGGCGCTCGTCCGCGCCATGCGAGCCAACCCGGGCGCACGGTTCCACGATCGCCGACCAGGCCCTGTCGGGCAAACACGCCGCGACGGTTTCGTGTACTACTGCCACGAACACCGCGAGCCCCTGCGCTGGAACGGTGGCGACGGGCACGCCGGAGAGGTGGAGCTTGCTTGTCCCAGGTGCCAGCCATGGGCGGCACCCCTCAGCGTCGCCCCCACGTTTCAGACGGTCAGCTTCCAGACACCGCATGACGCCGCGCACCAGTACCGGAACGCCACCCTGCCAGACAACGCGGTCTGGACAGCGTCGGTCTGCTCCGATTGCAAAGCCGCGCCCCTGGTGATCAGCAAGGCACCGGTCAAGGGCAAGCCGCGACGGGAGATCGTCGTCTCCTGCCCGTCCTGCGACTCCAGCGCATCAGCCAGGCCCGGAGGCAGGACATGGACAGACGAGCACATCGCGGTGCCCGAGTTCACGCAGAACGAGACGCGCAGCCTGGCGAAGATCCCCGTTATTTTGCCGCAGAGGGAGCAGCCGCAGCTGCTCAAAAGACCAGGGACAGGGCGCGGTCCAGGACGCCCCCGCAAGCGCATCCCCCTGACCCTCGACCGGGTACCAGAGAGTCGGTTCAACCGCCTCACCCTTTCCGTCCTTGCCGCCGTCGGGCGCTGGGACTACATCAACGACATCATCCGGCGCATCGATCGGGACCGCGGCGACGCCGCCACCCTGATCGCCCTTGCCGACCACATCCAGACCAACAGACCTGAGAGAGATTTATGACCGAACCCACCCGCCCGATCCTGACCATCAAGCGACGCAACCGCACGGTCTACGTCCCGCCGGAAAAGGCCACGAAATCTGAGCCACAGCCAGCCGAACGGACTACCAGCAAGGCGAAGGTACAGCCAAAAGCGAAAGCCCCGCAGAAGCCCGCACAGAAGCCCACAGCGGCAAAGCCGAAAAAGACGCCCGAGCAGGTCGCCGAGGGGATCCGCAGACAGGAGGAGAACGACCGCCGCCAGCAGGACATCGCGATCGCCAACAAGTCCAAAAAGGCGCTGGCCAACCGGGTGACCAAAGCATTCCTGAAAGAGCACTGGCCTGACTTACTGACCCGGGGAGTTGACCGTCGCCCCATGGCAAAGGGCATCATCGAGCAGATCCTGACCCGAGGCGCAGAGCTGGACATGCCGCCAGAGGCAGACCGCAAAGCCGTCCGTCGCATCCTGGGCATTGTCACGGGTACCAGCTCGTACCAGCAGAGCCTCATCGACCAGTGCATGCGCTACGACCTGGACGGCAACCCCACCGAACCAGCAACCCCGGAGGAGGCCGAAAACGCCAAAGCCCGCCTGACAGAGATCCGGGAATTCCGGCGCAAGGCACGCCAGGCGAAGGGCGAAAAAAAGGGCGCATAACGCGCCCCGTCTCACCGTTTCACCGCCCTGTCGACCGGGGCTGTTCCCGTCTCACCCAGCGCCACGTAGGCGCAGCACGACGCTCTGCAGCACGGCGAGCAGCTGCGACACGTTGAGCCTGTCCCCTTGCCCGTCGGGCAGCAATGACCCCGTCGGGGATCACCACCTCAGGAATGACCAGGCGCGAGACAGCAAATTCACTCATCGCCACCCCCGAACGTCTCGGACAGGTTCACGCCGTTTGCACGCTGCTCCAGCGCCTCGCCAGCCGCAGCAACATCGGGATCCGAAGCAACCAGCTCCCGGGTGCGCTTGCGCTGGAACCGCAGTCCCAGCGCGTACAGAGACGCATCCGAACGGACGAAAGCATCCGTCTGGCCACCCGCAGCGAGCGATCCCCGGAACCTGCCAAGCGCCCGCCGCTCAGTGACCGATCGATCGCCCGGGTGGAGCCGCAGAACGGGCAACAGCCAGATCAGCTCCAGCCGTTGCGAGCGCGTGATCCTGCTGGACAGCGGCATCAACACCTCGCCCTGCAGGTGACGCGGCAGCTCACGCATTCCAGTCAATACCACGCGCAGCCGGTGACAGCGTCATGCCGCCCGCATGAACCTGACGGCGCACCTCGGCAAACGCCGGAGCACGCGCCGCGTCTGGCATCCCACGAGAGGACGTCAACACGCCGTCAAGTAACACCAGGTCAGCCGGTGCCACACCCGCCGCTTTCATCTCGTTCAGGAACGCCGCGTCCTGGATGGACTGCGCACGCGCACGGTGAACCGCTTCGGTCGGAGACGCCACCGGAGCCCCGATCGGTGCGAACGTCTGCGCTGCGCCGCCTGTCTCCACCACTGTCTCGACCACCGACGACAGCGGAGGGAGGCCAAAGTCATCAGCGCCGGTGGATTTGGTCAGCGTCTTGCAACCTTTAACGTCGTTCATGCGCTTACGGTGGAGAGACGCGATCGCCTCGTCCTCCTCCAGCTCCCCGGCGGGCTTTTTGCCCTTCTTGCCGCCCTTCAGGTCGGGATCCAGAGATTGCTTTTTGAAAGCGCCGGCCCCGTCAGATTTTGCCAGCGTCGCCTCATTGCGAAGCCGGTCACACAGGAGTTTGAAAGCAGACATTAAACACCCTCCATGCCACGGTTACGGCGCAGGATTTCAATAGCGCCCTGCGTGGCGAAAATTTGGTTAAGACGGCGGTCAGGCGCGATCACGGTACGGTACAGGCCGCGCCCGCCGTCGGTTTCAGCGAGCGTCGTCGCCTCGTCCATCGCCAGCTTGAGAAGCAGCTCGATACGCTGCACGCGAACGGAGTGCGCCCAGTTGAACAGCGCCAGCGCAGCCGCCGCGTCACGGCGATCGGCATCCTGCAGCAGGGTGTCACGCTCCCGGGCCACGTCGGCCTCAGCAGCCTCAGCAACAACCAGCTCGGCCTCGATGTCCGGCAGCAGGAACGACGCAACACCCGCGTCGGGGCTCACCGGCTCGCCAGCACGCAGCGCAGCCTTGCCGTCGGCGATCAAGCCCCGCAGCCGTTCGGCCTCGGTCTTGAGCCCTTCCACCACTCGAGCGGCGTCCAGCCGTCGCGCCTCTACGTCGGAAGCGGCCTGACGCATTTCACGCGCAGCCTGACGATCAGCGAGCGCCGAAAGCTGAGTGGAGGAGTTCGGGTCTACCCGCAGGGACGGGAGGTCATAAACGGGAAAATGGTCACTCGCCATTTCAGCAAGCGTGGTACGCAGCCAGGCCGCGTCCGGGCATTCGGTTTTGATTTCGGTCATGGTTTGGTTCTCAGCAAGTTATCAGCAAAGCGGCAAGAAACGCCGCTCAGACAGCATGCCGTCACGACGCAGCGCAGACATCAACGCAGAGGGCGCAGGGCTCTCGCCCAGCGCGGGGAGCCGCCTGGAGGCCGTCGCTAATCCCCTACATTTCAGGACACCCAACAGAACGACGAAAAAGACACTTTAGCGATAGACTTTCGATACAGTTGTGGCATGTTGTGTCGAAAGAGACGTATCGGTCAGAGGAGAGAAAAAAGTGAACAAAACATACGGTTACGTTCGCGTATCAACCGACGAACAAACCAGCAACAGCCAGCGAGACGCCATCATCGCCCGGTTCCCAACCGCCTCCATCCTTGCCGACGACGGGATCAGCGGGACGGTACCACCACGCGAGCGCCCTGCCCTCGGCATCCTCTTGAACCAGTTGCTGCAGGAGGGCGACACCCTGGTCATTTACGCGATCGATCGCATCGGCAGGAACGCCAGGGACACCCTCGAGCTGGTCGAGGAGCTGGAGAAGCGGAAGATCACCCTGGTCAGCATCCGCGAGGGCGTCGACCTGAGCAGCGCCGTCGGACAGGCGGTACTCGGCGTAATGGCCAGCTTCGCCCAGATGGAACGCAAGCTCATCCTCGAACGCCAGGCAGCAGGTATCGAGGCAGCAAAGAGCCGAGGCCAGAAGTTCGGACGCCCGACCAAGATCGGAGCGAAGGAAGCCGGGGAGATTGTCATGCGCCGCGCCATGGGAGTGCCGATCGCCACCATAGCCAAACAGCTAAACCTAAGCCGGAGCGCGATTTACCGCCATCTTGAGAAGGTCGACGCGGTCGCGCCGGAGTAAGAGAGAGATCGCGGCGGTGGTACTCGCTAAAGTCACCGCCGCAACCCAGGCCCGGGGAAGTGTGAGAGCCAACCCGGGCATCACCAACCACCCGTTAGAGGTTTAATGACATGCAGAGCATACAACAGACCACCCCTGCCCGCTACCCGGGCCTGAGCATCGAACACGGCGAGATCCGCCAGTTTGGCAAGCCGCGTCATTGCGCCGCCAACCGCCGAGGCCAGTACCAGACTACCCTCCGCGACCAGGCAGGGCGATACCGCACCGTCAGCATCATCAGCCTTTACGCATGGGAAGCATGACCATAACGAAAGCCTTACAGGTGTAAGCAGCAAGCAATAACAAAAGCCTTACGCCATTACGAACCAATTACAGGGGCGCGGAAGCGCCCCATTCACCAGAACGCACCAGAGCCATTCTAAGCGCCTCAGCCACAAAAACACCCAACCGCACGACCACGCACGCACAAACGCCGTGTACCCCCCAAAAACCCCCGCCATTTTCAGCGCGTGACGTTTCAATACGGGAGAGAAACCAACCGGAGCAGGAACCATGAAGAAATACACCACCGAACAGAAAGCCCAGGCGCTCAGGCTACTGGAGCAGGACGGCGCAACCAGTGCCACCGTCGCACGCACCATGGGGATCCCACCCCGCACCGTTCGCCGATGGGCGAGCGAGAAGGCCGCAGCACCCAGCAACGTCCTCAGCATCGAGGAGATGCGGAAACGCGCCGCCGCCGCCGTCGAGGCCACACCACAGGCCGCGATCCGACGCCTTAAAAACCACTTTGTACAGCAGCAATTTGACCTGCTACAGCGCCACGCAAAGGACTTGCAAGCCCTCCGCAGCGCATCGTTACAGGCCATGCTGGAGAAGGACGCCACCATGGTCAAAGCGATCAGCGGCCTCATGACCGCCCTGCTCAAAGCGCAGGAACGCGAACGCCTCATCTACGAGATCAAGCCGGGCACCGAGGCCGACATCATGCGCGAGGGCATGAACCGCAAACAACAATGACCGCCATGACCGAAATGACCGCCATGTGACCGTTTTTGTGACCGCCAAAACCCGGGAGCCCACGGAATACGCGGATCCGCACGTTACGCAATTGTTACCGCTCGCGTGCGCGAGAAGCCCCGTTTTGATGCCCGGACGAACCAAACGCGCAGCTGCAGCAACGCATTCCACCCATAACGCAGAGGGCGCGAGGGCAAGCCCTCACGCAGAACCAACAGACGACCACCCAGCGCGAGCGACAGCTCGTGCCCTCAGCGCCACCCAAACCACCGATCCCCCTCCGAACCACCACCACCCACGACCCCGGCACGACGAACCCATCGACAGATCCCCCATAGCGTCAAAAGTGCAGCCCAACGGGGTGCAGCTGCGTGACGGCGACTGCGCAGGTTTTAACCATTACACCCATTACACCCACCGAGTGGAACCAGTGGAACCAGTCTGGAACCAGTCATTATTTTTCACTGGTTCCAAAACAAACCCAGCAACCACGCGCCTTAGAGGACACTGGAACCAGTGGAACCAGTGGAACCAGTAAAAAATAATACACGTATGTGCGCATAGACTTTCCTGATTGCCGCAACTTGGGGGAGATCCCCATAGAGACAAACAACCCACCGGTTCCACTGGTTCCACTGGTTCCAAATCGCTGGAGCCCAGCAACGGCGCGGCCTGTAGCTGGAACCAGTGCGGAACCAGTAGTTTTTCGATTTTACGGGTGAATTGCATGAAAAAGCCCGCAGGGCGCGGGCTGTAGAGGTTTTTCGTTTGGAACCAGTGGACTGGTTCCAGTGCTACCGATCAGCCGTTTTTCACCCGATCGGTGACAAGGCGCTCCAGTTTTCCGGCATCGTCGTGGAGCTTTTCAGCAAGAGCGGTAAGGTCGTCGAAGTCGAGCGCCTCCACTTTTTCAAGCATGACGAGAGTTTGCGCACGGATAAAACGCGTCACGTTCATGGCACTTTCAGCGGGGGTAGGTTTAGCCATCAGAGCACCTCCTCAGCGTCCAGATCGTCAACCACGGGGAGAGACAGCGCATAGAAGCGGCGCTTGTTCGGGTATCCGCCAGCACGCTCTGACACCGTAAGGTGTTCACCATGACGACGCAGAAGCCCACGAGTGTGAAGCAAGCGCCCCGCCACCTTGGCGTCGATGGTGCCGGAGATCCGCTCTTTGAACACCGCAGGGAATAGCAGATACTCGCGCGCGTCGCCCCGGTCATGGAAGTAGCCCCACAGCTCGCCGGGCTGCTTGTAGTCCTGATCGTTCGCCGTCTTGGACAGGAACCGTTGATGTTGCGACAGAACCGCCTCCAGCCGTTCAACCAGCAACGCCTCTTCATGGGAGCCATTGCCACCCTTACTGAAATCGACGAGCCAGTCGGCGTAGAAGCGATCGAGCACGCCCTGGCACTCTTTCACGTCGAGCTTGAGCGTTTTAGAGGACAGCGTCAGCGCCGTCTCGATCACCGCGAAGTAGTCCGCCACGCGCTGATGCTGGCCATGAGTACCCCGCCCGTTCCAACGAGCCTTAACCTCTGCGAATTTTTCCCGGGCCAGAGTCTGGTTTGACGACAGCCAATCCACCCACGCCCGCCCAACAGCACCGTAGTGCTCGTCAGATGCCGCCCTTAGGTGGTCGGCGAACGCGGAGCCGTCAGGGAAGCCGTGGAGGTTTGTCAGCGGGCGATAGGGAAGTTGCACCAGGCGAACAAGTGCCCCTGCGTCAGCATCACGCCCGGTCATCATGCGAATGAATACGTCAGCAGCCAACTCACCCGTTGAGAGCACGCAGCAGCGCCAGGAATACTCAGGCCGCAGCGTCCCGTCCTTGTTCCCCTGCATGCGCGATCGTTGCGAGAAGGTGCCGTAGATCGCCTCTTCCATGACCATAGCCCGGAGGAGCTTCATTTCGTCTAGCATCATCAGTGCGTCGTTGCAGCAGCGAGCCAGCAGAGTAAGCGCCAGCGGCGTGCTGTTCCACGAAGCCTGACGGTTTGAAGGAGATCCGAAAATCGACATAGCCGGGTAACAGGAGGAGGTCTTACCACCGGAGGACTGCCCGTACAGGTGGACGCCAAACCCGGACACGCCGAGCACTCCAAGCATAGGTGAGGCCATCGCCACCCCCAGTGCCAGGGTCGGCGAGTCGTTGCCGTACAGCAGCCTCCCTACGTTTTCCACCCAGGAGTCGACGGTACCGCACACACCAACGTCGGCGTGATTGCTTCGCAGTTTGAAGTCGGCGATCACGTTCCCAACATCGCCTATCATGTCGCCGTCTGGCAGGAGGTACGCCCCACCGCGCCAACCAGGCTTGTCAGCCACGTCCCACTCGGGTAGAACGCCGCACGGAGAGCCATGCAGATCGTAGGCCGTCTCGGACATCAAGTACTCATGGAGCCAGCGACGTAGCTCGGGAACTGGAGTGACCTGCACGTTATGCCCCTGAAGGAACGCCCAGCCATCTCGCGAGCCAATCAGGCGCGTCGGCATCATTACCCGGCGCTTGTCCTTTCCCAGCTCCAGAACTCGGAACGCCTCGCCATCGACCCAGCCGGTGCCGATGACACGCAGGTGAGACTTACAGACAGCCTGCAGCGAGTAATAGGTTTCGCCCTTCTTGTCAGTCTTGCAGGTCTTGAGGTACACCCAGCCGCCGGAAAACCGGATGAACGGCAGGTCAGAGCCATCGGCGGCAGGTTTGCCCTTGGCAGCATCGATCGGCGTTACGTTGTCGGCAACAGCGCCGGAATTTTCTTCATGATTTGACACTTTTACATCCTCAAAATTGAACAGACAATCTCGAGGAGCCTTACAACGGCGGGGGATAACGGGGAAAACACCCTTTGCACGCGTCATTATGATCGCGTATAATTCATGCTGGAGTCACACCCAACATGAGTTATTATGGCGTCTTCCACGGTGACCGCCGCGAAAGCTCCAAACTCAAAACAGCTTTAAGAAAACGACCCGTCTGCCCGGACGGGTTTTCTTTTTCAGCCGCGCCATCATACCGTTACATGCCCCCCTGCACCAGTACACAACGATCCAACCACGCGAAACGCGATCCCGCACCGATCTTAGAGCC
>ENA-OWYG01001266-OWYG01001266.1-human-gut-metagenome-genome-assembly--contig:-NODE-1266-length-12700-cov-5.808620_pt1 | contig 12700 bp, 20 predicted proteins | sample MGYA00249747_ERZ652080 | MGnify/ENA primary metagenome ERZ652080 (study PRJEB26925, sample SAMN05827071) | human gut metagenome | biome: ENVO:2100002; feature: ENVO:00000062; material: ENVO:00002003...
GTTGCAGTACCCGGTGTTCCAGTCCCCGGTGTTGCAGAGTCCTGTGCAATCCTTTCCAGTATTTACGATTGTCAAAAGTTCTTGCCAAGGAATTTCACGCACGATCTGAATTTTGTTGGTGCATGATTTCTTACCGTCTGTATCTACTTCACCAAGTGCAATAACTTCTGCAACTTTATTTTTAGAATTAAAACTGTAATAGCTGAAACAGTCAGCAGCTTTTTTACAAAAATGAAAACCTCTATCACAACAGCTTGGCTTAACATCTTCTTCAAAGATTTTTCCTACCTCATACTGAAAACCTCTACAAGTCCAGTCAGGATTGAATACTTTATAACCTTTAACTTCACTCATTTTCTTTCACCTCTCTATACTGTAATTCCTTCGATTTCTGCAAAACGTCTTGCATTGATGAAGTACACCCATCTGTTGTCAGATGTATGAATACCGTAACCCCAAGGAAAAACCCCTTGCTGTAAGCCCTTACGAACTGTGTTGTGGTTCATCTGTAACAGCTTTGCAGCCTTTTCCACATCTAACCGGGGAATTACCCCATTTTTCAATTCAGCAGTTGGAAGTACAACCACCTGTTCATCAGATTTTGAAAAGTAATCTGATTCAAGTCCAAGTGCTACTGCAATAGCACTCTGAACATCATCTGACGGTATCTGTTTACCTGAAAGGTACTGACTGACAGAACCTTTACTTTTTCCAGTCATACCGCACACCTGACGTTGATTCAGGTGTAATTCTTGCATAGCCTTTTTCAGTTTTTCACTGAATGTCATTGTGTTTCACCACCTTCCGGGAAGTTATTGTTGTTATACTGTCGCATAATATGGATTTTATATTTTCCATCTGAACATTTCTGAGCATGAATGATACGGTAACCTTTCCTGCTATCCTTTAATTTCTGCTCAAATACCGCAAATTCCATTTCAGAATCAAACTCAATAAACTGCTCAATCCACGCTGCGAGAATCTTTTTCATTGCAATCCTACTCACTTTCTGTTACTATGTAACTGAAATATTTTTTTGTTTGTCCCATTGGAACTGGTACTTCCTGTGGGACGTTTTTTATTCTCTAATGTTCCGTTTACGTTTCGGTGTCAGGAAGTTTTCATCCTTACCAAGTGCACTGCAGACATTCTTTCTGCTCTGTTCCAGAGGTTTATGGTTACCTTTTATCCATCCCATTATGGTTGCAACACTGACAGATGATTTTCTTGCCAATGTCGGTAAATCCATATTCTGTTCGCTCATTTCCAGTAACATTTTGGTTGTATCAATGGGTACCGCCTGCGGTAGAGCAGTTGATCTGATAATTCCTTCAGGTTTTGTAATCTCAACCTTAGCTGTGACTTTGGGTTTTTCTTCATCATCAATATTCGGTACAATATTTCTCAAAATATTTAATACATAAGGTCTGTTACCTTCCATGCATCCCGCCATGATCTCAGCGCACTGAATCAGCTTGTCAGTAGCAACCACCACTGTTGGTACACCACTTTCAATGATCTCCTGCATACACTCTTCATCTGGTTCAGCTCTTGCCCTGAAATAACTATCAACCAATTCTCTCTGTACTTTCCATGCCAGATCATCTGTAAAAGACTTCACCAACATCAGGTAACCTGTTTCTGTGATAAGTATTACTGTTCCACCAGCGTTGGGACTGATTCCGAACTGACTACGAATTTCGTTGTCAGTTACATTTATCCTGAAAAAATCAACATCTTCAATGAACCGGTTACGGTTCTGATTGAAGTTCCTAGATGCAGTGCCAGATTTCCTCTGATGCACTGCATCAATATCTTTGAGTGTGACAACTCTTTTACCCTGATACTCTTTAATCTGTATCTCTGTCCCCTGTATCTGCATCTGCTGCATCTGCTGCATTTTTTTCTCCTTTCTTACTCATTGCCGCTGCCGTTGCAATAGTTCCTTCCAGATAACCTCTCTCACGTTCGGTCATTGCAGGTAACTTGTCTGCAAGATTTTTAAGGATCTCTTTCTGTTTCTCTGACATATCTTTTCACTTCCTTTCCTCGTTCATTTGTTTGGTGGGGACTGCTGCAACAGTCCGCCAGTTTACATAGCTTTTTTAACTTCTTACTGCTTTTTTTGTGTTATAATTCTCCCTGAAGGGAGGTGAAACACATGGATGAAAAACAATTACATGATTTAGCGGTCGCATATGCACAGGTAAAGCTTCATCACTATCAGGAAGAATATGGAAAAACTTGTGATGAAACTGAACTCAAAGAATACGCAAGAGCTTATAAGTTCGCTATGGTAAACTTTGAGGAAAACTATAATGAACTTGATTAAAGTTCTTCACTAAGTGCTGCATTATTAATTTCATGTGCGGTGAAATCAAGTAATGCAATAGCTTCTTCTGCTGACAGGTTTTGAGATTTCAGCCAGTCAAAAAGCTGGAATCTCAAATTTGCCTGTTTTTCATTCAAGTTTGGAACCATTACTTTCTTTTCTGCAAGTCTCACTTCTTCTCACCTCTCTTTCTTTCTATTATATTTTTTGAATTTACCATTTCAGTCAAACAACAAAGTGCTGTGTCATCTCGCTTTAACAGGCTTATTATTTCTCGCTTCCACTCTTGGGGTGTTCCCTGTCTGTTCCACGGCGATTGAACCATTTAGCAAACCGCCTGTGTTCCTGCTTGCTTTGTTGGTATATTGCAATTATATGTTGGTTAATATCATTTGTCAATAGCTTTTTTGTAATTTACCAACTTTTTGTAATTTACCAACCTTTTTTATTGACGTTAAGGAATTTTAACTGTATAATTAGTAACAAGAAAAGAGGTGATTATATAATGAAAGACCGAATCAAGAAAATCAGAAAAGAACTTGATTTGACACAACAAGAATTTGCCGACAGAATAGGTATTGCACGTGGTAATATTGCAGCCTATGAGGTTGGAAAAAATGCACCAAGCGATTCTGTCATATCACTTATATGTCGGGAATTTAGCGTCAACGAAAACTGGTTGAGAACTGGTGAAGGTGATATGTTCATGGAACTGTCCAGAGACGAACAGATTGAAGAATTTATTGGAAACCTTTTACAAGGTGAAGAAGACTCTTTTAAAAGACGTTTGATTTCAGGACTGGCAGCTCTAGATGAAAATGGCTGGAAAGTATTGGAAGACTTTCTGGATTCTATCCAAAAGAAAAAGGGCTGATTATTTCAGCCCCAGAAGTGCTCTGATATGTACATAGATCAGGCGCAAGCGTCTATCATCCAACATGTCAAGCATTTCAATAATAAGTTTTTTATAGTCCATACTTTTCATCTCCTAAACACACGTTCTAAAGTAGCGATATCATTATTATAGAACAAATGTTCTGTTATTTCAAGTATATTAATGGAGGTATTTTGTGGGGATATTTAAACTATTTAAAAAGAAATCAAAAACCCCTAAAGATTTGTCTAAAAGTGAAAATTTAGAAGATATTACAAATACACTTTTGGAGAATAATATGATTTCTGTACCGAAAGATGACAACCATAACACCTTTGGGGGATCTCTTGATAAATTAGTTGACGGGGATTTACCTTGGGGGGTGGGTTGCACATAAAAAGGATTTTATAGAACCTATCGAAAAAGAATATAGTTATTTCTTACAATCATGGTTAGATGCCAGAAATGGTTCACCAAAAGAACTTTATTCTGCTTTAAAGTCCTTTGTTCTTTACATGAAAGATGTAGAAGAGTTATGTAAATCCAAAGGTGAATGCTATGAATTTTGGTTTACTGAATGTTTAACCGGAAAAGATTATCTAAAAAATAGACAACAAGAATTGGATCAGCTTTCTAAGACAGTCCAAATACAGCAGACTGAATATGAACGTAAACAGAAATTATTGCCCGTCTTAGAATCTTCCCTCACGGATTTTTTACAAACCAATCAAGACATTTTACAAAAAGATGTTTATAAAAATTTTGACCCCTGTGTTAAACCTGAAATACAACATTTATTATATGATTGGGAAAAATCAGGAAAAATCCAAAGAACCAAGGTAGGAAATACTTATAAAATCACATTATAAGTTACAGTAAAGTTACACTTGGTTACACTTGGTTACAGTAAAAGTTACACTTGAAAGCCTTTATTTATAAGGGTGTTACAGTTGTTACAGTTAAAAAACAAATTCTTTAATAATTGTAATTTTTTAATAGTAATAAGACTTAGTAAAAATAAGAATATATAAGAATAGAGTTTTAACCGTAACCGTAGAAACCGTAACTTCCTTGATTTATAAGGGTTTGAAGCACTTTTTAGGCTATTTTTAACCGTAACCGAAGTGTAACCAACCGTAGAAAGTGAGGTAAAAATGAGTGATCAGAAGAAATTAAGTGCAAGGGAATATCTGAAACAGCTTGAAGTGTTAGATATGCAGATAAATGATGATATTGCCACGCTGTCAGATATGAAAATGAATGTATGCAGTGCAGGCGGTATTGATTACAGCCGGGACAAAGTGCAGACTTCACCTGTAGGTGATAAGTTATGTAAGGACGTAGTGAGGTATACCATGTTTGACCAACACATCAATGAAGAAATAGATCAGTTTGTTGATGCAAAGAAGCAGATCATTAAGGAAATCCGGGGATTGCGTGACAAGAATATGATTCAGATTCTTACAAAAGTGTATGTGCAGTTTAAAACAGTCAAGGTTGCTTCACAGGAAATGAAAAAATCTTATTCATATACCGTAGAACTGCATAATAAGGCACTTTCAGCGTTTGAAGATACCTATAAAAACCTTACATATCTGACATAAAACCAATCATTTCATATTTGACAAATACAAGCAGACCTTTTATAGTGTATGCTGTATAAAGATTTTTGCAGGTAATTTATTACCTGCAATTTTTTATGCAAAATTATATTGCTTATTGTCTTATGTGCTGCAAGGGTGCTAAAACCTCCTACCTTGCAGCACTTTTTGTTATAAAAATAATAGAAAGGCGGTGTTGTTATGGCAAAAAAAGGCAAATTAACTGAAAAGCAGCAACGTTTTGTTGATGAATACCTGATTGACCTGAATGCAACACAGGCAGCTATTAGAGCAGGTTATTCAGTAAAAACAGCGGATGCAATCGGATGTGAAAACTTGACAAAACCTAATATTCAACAGGCTATTGCTGAACACATGGCAGAACGGTCACGAAGAACCGGAGTGAATCAGGATAGGGTTGTTTTAGAACTTGCCAAGATTGCATTTGTCAGAATGACAGACGTTGTTGACAGTAACGGAAGAATCAAACAGGATGCATCTGCTGATGATCTGTCTTGTATTGAATCAATCAAATATAAGGAATCTGATAATGAGTTTGGTGGAAGTGTTGAGAGAGAAGTCAAGATTGCTTCCAAGATGAAAGCCCTTGAACTGCTTGGTAAACATTTAGGTATGTGGAATGATAAGTTAGATGTGAATGTGACAGCCCCTATTGTTATTTCAGGAGCAGACGCACTTGAGGACTAAATACAGGCAGCCATCAAGTCAATATGTATTTGGTTATCAGAAGTTCATTCTGATGCCGGAAGATTACAAGCCTACAAAGTCCGGTAAGGTTAATGTGAAATTACCGGAAGTAGTCGGTAAGGGTTACGGTACATTTTGGCGGTGGAAAGGTAGATACCGGGCAGTCAAAGGTTCACGTGCATCTAAGAAGTCAAAGACTACAGCATTATGGTACATCACCAATATGATGAAATACCCTGATGCGAATACCTTAGTTGTCAGAAAAACTTACAGAACATTAAAGGATTCCTGTTTTACTGAACTGAAATGGGCTATACATCGACTTGGTGTTGATGTTTTTTGGGATATAAAAGAATCACCACTTGAAATGACGTATAAGCCAACAGGTCAAAAGATTTATTTCAGAGGACTGGATGACCCACTGAAAGTAACATCAATCACTGTTGATCAGGGTATATTGTGTTGGATGTGGATTGAAGAAGCATATGAAATTAGTTCAGAGGATGATTTCAATATGCTTGATGAATCTATTCGTGGTGCAATCCCGGAAGGTTCAGACCTGTTCAAGCAGATCACCGTTACTTTCAACCCTTGGAATGAACACCATTGGTTGAAGAAACGGTTTTTTGATAACACTGACGATGAAACACTTGCAATGACCACCAATTACAAGTGCAATGAATGGTTGGATAAGGCAGACTTGAAAGTCTTTGAAACCATGCGGAAGCAGAACCCACGCAGATATGCAGTTGCCGGACTTGGTAACTGGGGTATTGTTGACGGTCTTGTTTATGAGAATTGGAGAGAAGAAGCCTTTACACTGAAACAGATCAGACAGCAATACAAGATTGATTCAGCGTTTGGTTTGGACTTTGGTTATACAAATGACCCATCTGCATTGTTTTGTGGATTTATTGACACGAAGAACAAAAAGATATTCGTGTGGGATGAAATGTATAGTGCAGGTCTTTCCAATGAGCGAATATATCAGAATATCACTGATATGGGCTATGCAAAGGAAAGAATCACAGCAGATTCAGCAGAACCAAAGTCTATTGATCAGTTAAAGGGTTATGGTCTTAGAGTCAAAGGTGCTGAAAAAGGCAAGGACAGTATCAACAGCGGTATTCAGTTTATTCAGGACTTTGAAATCATCATACACCCAAGATGTGTGAATTTCTTGACGGAGATCAGCAACTATACTTGGGATAAGGACAAGTTCGGTAATAAACTGAACCGCCCTATTGATGACTTCAATCATCTTATGGACGCAATGCGATATGCATTAGAAAAATATATCAAGAAAGGCAGCGGTTGGTTATACAAATAGCTGTATGGTTAAAATCATGAAAATAAAGATTCACAATGATGTATGGAAGGTCAAACTGGTGGATGCAAGTGCAAAAAAAATGAACCCTGACCCAAACAGCTATAATTTTGGACTGACTGAATATAAGGAACTTTTGATAAGCATTATGGACGGACGTTCTGAATCAGTGACACGTTCAACACTGATTCATGAATTGGTTCATGCTTTTCTATTTTCATACGGTCATACGGTTGAGGGTGAAGAAGCAATGTGTGATTTTTTCGGTGTTCATGGAGATGAAATCATTGAGTTTACAAATCAGATTATGGAAAGGTGGGGTGACAGGTGCTTACGGCCAAAGAAATAAAGATGTTCATTGATGAAGATGCTGCATCAGTGAAAAAGCATTTTGCAAGAATAGGTGAACGCTATTTTGACGGTGATCACGACATTAAAAATTACAGAATGTTTTATTTTAATTCTGATGGTCAGCTTGTGGAAGATACAAGCCGGTCAAATGTGAGAATACCCCATCCATTCTTTAAGGAACTGACAGAACAGGGTACACAGTACACCCTTTCAGGTTCAGATGGTTTTGTATTCAGTGATGTGCCTGAACTACAGAGTGAACTTGATGCAAGATTCAACAATAACGATGATTTTATTGATGAACTGTCAGAAACGCTTACAGACTGTCAGACAAAAGGTTTTGCTTATATGTACGCTATGAAAGACAGCACTGATAAGCTGAAATTCACGTGTGCTGACAGTATCGGAGTTGTGGAAGTAGAAGCCCGGTTTGCATCTGATGAAAAAGACCACGTTCTGTACTGGTATGTTGACCGTGTTGATAAAGAAGGTCACAGAATCAAGAAAATCATGGATTGGGATGATGAACAGGTTGTTTATTATGTTCAGACTGATGAAGGTGAGATCAAGCAAGATGTGAATGTGAAGGTAAACCCACGACCACACATACTGTATCAGGTTGACGGTGATGATAACACTTACATTGATTCACTTGGATTTTTACCATTTTTCAGATTGGATAATAACAAGAAACAGTTCAGCAATCTGAAAGCTGTGAAAGACCTGATTGATGATTATGACCTTATGGCATCCAGTCTTTCCAATAACCTGATTGACTTTGACCATCCATTATATGCAGTCAAAGGGTTTGAAGGTGATAACCTTGATGAATTGCAGCAGAATCTTAAGACAAAAAAGATTGTTGGTGTTGGGGAATCAGGCGGTATTGAAGTACATACCGTAGATGTACCGTATGAAGCCCGGAAGATTAAGTTGGAACTTGATGAAAAGAACATCTACAGGTTTGGTATGGGTCTGAATCTTTCCGGTCTGAAAGATACATCTGCAACAACCAACATTGCAATCAAGGCAGCCTATTCTTTGCTTGACCTTAGATGCAAGCATCTTGAAAGGAATATCAAGCGGTTCTTGCGTAAGATCGTATCAGTCTGCATTGATGAAATCAATCAGCAGAATGGTACAGATTATCAGATCACAGATGTTTATTTTCAGTTCACACATGAAGTTATGTCAAATGAACAGGAAAATGAACAGAATGAACTTACAGAAGCACAGAAACAGCAGGTGCAGATCAATACCCTGTTATCACTGGCACAGATTTTTGGTGATGATCTGACGATTCAGTATATTTGTGACGTCCTTGATATTGATTATGAAGATGTGAAGGACAAGTTGCCGGATAATGAAGCTGATAAGGTGCAGCAGGTGCAAGATGATCTTGATTCTATTATACCGGATGATGAAGGTGGTGGAATAGGTGAACAAGGCACAGAAGGAAGTACAACAGGCACAACTTAACGATGAAAAGAAAGTAATCAAGCTGTTAGAACTGGTATATGAACAGGCGAAAAAGGATTGTGAACAAAAAATCAGGGAACTGTCAGCAAGGACAGACCTTGAAAATCTGCAAAGCATCATATACCAAAAAGAATATCAGCAGATTATGGTTGATCAGATTGAATCAATCTTGTATGACCTGCATGAAGGACAGTTTACAACAATAGCTGATTATTTACAGCAATCGTACATAAACGGTTATGTTGGTATGTACTATGACCTGCATCTTAGTGGTATACCTTTGGTTGTTCCAATCAACCAAGATCAGGTTGTCAAGGCAGTTCGTACAGACAGTAAATTGTCAGACAGTCTTTACAACAGACTTGGTGAAGATGTGGCTTATCTTAAGCGTTCAATTCGTGCTGAACTTTCAAGAGGGATTGCAAGCGGTTCAACATGGAATGAAATGGCATTAAGGATTGCCAAGGGTATGAACAGCCCTTTTCGTAAAGCATATAACAATGCGATACGGATTGCCCGGACAGAAGGGCATAGAATACAGAATGAAGCAGCCCTTGACGGTCAGCATGGGGCAAAGAAAAAGGGTGCTGATATAGTCAAACAGTGGGATTCCACACTTGATAGTAGGACAAGGCCGGAACACAGAGAAGCAGATGGACAGATTAGGGAACTTGATGAACCTTTCGATGTTAGCGGTGAGAAAATGCAAGCACCGGGTGTTGGTGGTTCTGCAAGGAATGTCTGCAATTGCAGATGTCAACTTCTTCAAAGGGCAAAATGGGCTTTAGATGATGATGAACTGAAAGCCTTACAGGAACGTGCAACATTCTTTGGATTGGATAAAATACAGTCGTTCAACGACTTCAAACAGAAGTATTTGAAACTTCCTGACAATGCTGATACAATGAATGTGAAAGAATATGATGTGTTGGCACACACCCAAAAACTAAAGGGTGCAATGAGTAGTTCAGATTATGATGAATACATGAAGATTCTGACTGAACACAGTAATACATCACTTCAAAAACTGTATGCAAAGTATGCTGATAAAATAAGTGGAGTCAGTAAAGGAAAAAGTGGATATTATAGTCCTGCTGACAACAAACTGGTTTTCTCTTACCCTATTCAAAGGTACATTGATAACGGAAAGAGTAAATACGGAACATTAGCACATGAGTACGGTCACTTTTTTGATGCAAAAGCTGATTATGATGAGCTTCACTTTAACGAAGTGGAAACAATTCATAGTAAAACAAAGTATCAGACAAACCGATTTGCAAAAGTGGCAAGTTCTTCTGATGAATTTTTGACTGCTGTGAGAAAAGATAGACAGTTTTTGAAATCAATACTGACAGATGATGTTGAAAAAGAACTTAGAGATCATGACGCAAGTGTTGGTGTTCAGGATGCCATTGATGGACTTCTTTCACATCGTATCAACTGGGGACACGGTGACAAATATTACAATCGTAAATATCATTCAGTGAAGCAGCTTAAAGAACATAAAGGTTTACAGGCAGCATATAAAGAACTTGGTATTGATGCAAGTAATCTTAGCAAGGTAGCAAATGAATGTAGGGTGTATGAATCTGCATCTGAAATGTGGGCTAACATCATGGGTGCAGAAGTAAATGGTGGTCCTGAACTGGAATATGTGAAGAAGTACTTGCCAAACAGCTATGAAGCATTCATTGAAATTCTGAAAGGGGTAAAATAATATGAATGAGAAATTACAGAAAGCACTTGAACGGTATAAGGAAAAATTCAATGATGATTTTCCAACTATTCCGTTTGAAAGTCAGGAAGATGAAGAAATTATTGACATTATTGATGAATGTATCGAAGAGAACAAAGACGTTTATGATCTTGGGTACTTGTCACTTGACGATATAATGTATTAAAAAGCAAAGGTACAGAGAATTGTATACCTTTGCTTTTTTATTACCTATATGACCATTATATGAGGTCAGAAAGGGGGATAAAAGGAACATGAAAGCGTTGCACATTTACTTGGTACTGTAGAAAGGTTCGGTGATCCTGATTATCTCCCAACTATGGGTTAAATAGTATTTTTAAGACATCCGTAAGGGTGTCTTTTTGTCGTACAAAGAAAGGATGTATTTATTATGAAGAAATTAGTAAGTGCTTTAATTGTAACTATGATGGTTGCAGGGTTTTCTATCCCAGCATATGCCTGTACACCACCGTTAAATCCGCCGTCTGTTAAAATCCCAGATATTAATTTTCAACCTGATGGTGCTTTAGAAGATGCTATTAGTAACGCAGTGAAAAATTGGTTCAAGAAGTGTATTCTTGAAAAACCAACAGTAAATTATGCTACTTATTTCAAAAGTACATATTTTAACTATGCAGTTTTTTCAGCAAATTGGAACGAAGTAGAAAATGCTACGTCTTATAAAGTTAGAGTTACAAAAACAGATGGATCTTACAAAGAATTTGATACAACATATACATCATTTTATGCAACGAATTATACAGATGAATTTTTTGCTGATGGTATGGATGATGCAACCGTAATGGTAAGAGCATACGGTGAAAATGAAACATTTAGTTTGTGGTCTGAGACGACCGCTATTACTAGATTTTAGTTTTGAAAAAAATATGTCCGAAAAAGGCTTATGACGTTTAAACTGCTGCTGAAATGACCCCTGCAACATGGGATATAAACTGTTGACCGTTCCCGGTGACACCGGATATAAAAACGTGACGGAGAAAGGAAGAAGAACATGGAATTTTTAAAAGCATTTTTTGGTGATAAGGCTATCACCTATGATGAACTGGTACAGGCAATCAATGCCTATAACGGTGATGAAAAGAACAAAGAGAAGCTGATCAAGATGGTCAACCTTACTGATGGTGGTTATGTGTCTAAGGACAAATACACCAATCTCGAAACTGACCTTTCCGGCAAGACTACAGAACTGACTAAGGCTAATAACCTGATTGAAGAACTAAAAAAGTCAGCCGGAAAAGATGAAGCTACACAGCAGAAGATTACAGCATACGAAACAGAGATTGCAGACCTTAAGAAAGAGAATGCAGAACTGAAAACAGAAAATGCATTGAAATTTGCGTTGGTTGCAGCAGGTGCGGTTGATGTTGATTATCTTGTATTCAAGGCAAAGGAAAAAGGTGAAATCAAACTTGGTGATGATGGGAAAATCAAAGGTGAAGATGATCTGATTTCAGGTCTTAAAACACAGCATCCTACCATGTTTGAAGCATCCAATGGTAATCAGCAGCAGAGTGGTAGCAGAAAGATTTTGGAAAATAACCTGCCGGGTGGGGATAAAGACAAGACAGTTACCAAAGAACAGTTCCTTAAGATGGGTTACAACGAAAGAATGAAACTTAAACAGGAAAACCCGGAATTATTCAAACAGTTAAATGTACATTAAGAAAGGTTAAAAAGGTGAATTAAATGCCAAGAACGGGTAATTTTGGTGGATTTGAATTTGACGAGGAAGTATTCGCAGGAATGATGCAGGAAGCAGATTATTGGACTACACCAATCCTTGCATCCGGTATTGTTCAGCAGGATAGTTCTATTATGGACTTAATCGGTGAGCATGGAAACGTGGCAACAATTCCAATTTATAAACCGATTGACGCAAATGAAAGCGGTATGGAAGCACTGAACAACGATGGTGAAACAAACAACACACCTGTTGAAATCAGTGGTGACAAACAGACTTGTATGCTTATTCAGAGAATGAAAGCATTCAAAGCTAAAGACTTCACAAAGGAATTAACTGGTGCTGACCCTATGACATTGATCAGAAATAAGATTGCAGGTTATTATGGTCAGGTTTGGGAAAAAGAACTGATGAACATTGCACAGGCAGTATTAGCAGTTGCAGCACTTAGTGATCATGTACTTGATCTTACTAAAGGTACTAAGACAAACATTGAAGCAGGTACAATTTACGATGCAGAACAGGCAGCACTTGGTGATATGGCTGTCTCTTATACACATCTCCGAGCCCACGAGACTAGCGCTCATCTCG
>ENA-OWYG01001267-OWYG01001267.1-human-gut-metagenome-genome-assembly--contig:-NODE-1267-length-12691-cov-13.228870_pt1 | contig 12691 bp, 8 predicted proteins | sample MGYA00249747_ERZ652080 | MGnify/ENA primary metagenome ERZ652080 (study PRJEB26925, sample SAMN05827071) | human gut metagenome | biome: ENVO:2100002; feature: ENVO:00000062; material: ENVO:00002003...
GAGATGAGCGCTAGTCTCGTGGGCTCGGAGATGTGTATAAGAGACAGGTGCTGTTGCCGTATAGCTGCCGCCGGGCAGGACTGTCTCCAGCGGCACCGCCTGAATGTGATATCCCGGTTCTATGAGGCCGGAGGCATACAGCACCTCCCCGGTATCGTCCCGGCTCAGAGTGACGCTCATCAGATGGTGATTGGCCGGAATATTTTCCACCCGCAGCTCCGCTTCCGCTCTGCCGCTGGTCATCCGGATATCCGGGTTGATGGAGATGTTGAACATCCCTTCCTGCACGACTTTGTCCAGTTCTGCCTGAATCTCCGCCTCCGACTTTCCCTCGTACTGACCTACCGTTGCATTGGGGTCACGGGCTCCCGGAGCAGAGGCCTGCTTTGCGCTGTTCGGCGTCTTCAGCAGGAAAACGCCTGCCGTCGCGGCAGAAACCAGCACCAGCGGAAGCCCACGGGACAGGAAAAATTTCAGGCCAAGGAGGACTTGTTTGTGATACTCCCGCATCCAATGCACCCACTTTCTCAAACGATAAAAACACCGGGGCGGGCGAGCCCCCGCTCCGGCGGAAACAGTTTATCCTTTTGGATTTGGCCCATATATCTCGCCTGGCTCTATGGTATATGCAATCGTGAAGAGTTCCTGCTTTTCGGCCCACTTCGCACTGATGCCATTCACTTTTCCTTTAAACTCAAATTCAATTTTTCCGCCCTGATCGACATTCCAGGTGTTATATGTCGTGGGCTCAGTCCCAAACGATTGCTTTTTGTCATCATTCCCAGACACAAAAGTAACAGTATCCGAAACAGGACTCATAATGCCCGGATTTGTTCCAGTCATCGTCAGATAAATCTGCCGATTCTGCAAATTCTTATCACTCTCTACAAAAGAATATGTTGCATCGAGCATGGTTACGCGGATATCCGAAACATGAAAAATTTCAGAGCCCGTATTGGTAATTGCATAGCCCTCTGGACAAACAAAATCACCATTGCGTTTGACTGCAAAAGTGACATTGAGAGGAACTGTTGCAGAAAGATTTGCCGGTACTGCAACGACGCTGAATGTAGTCTGGGCTTCATTGTTCTGGAACAGATTACCCTCTCCCGTAACTTCCTGCCCATAGTCTTCTTCTGCTAAGGCAGTCAGGCTGAGGCTCAACGTCAAAACAAATGCGAGGACAATGGTAACAAGCTTCTGCAAATGTTTCATAGGATAGCCCTCTCACATCAAAGCAGCAGGCGAATATTCACAAAATTATTATACATTAGACAGAAATTATATGCAATACATTTTAACAAAATTTTTGTTCGCACATTTAATTTTTTGAGAAAAACGCTGTACAAACTCATCCGTTTTATCTTTCCTATCCTCAGGGCATGGTATCGTTCACCTTGTCTATCCATCCAAACATGGTATAATGGAACAAAGGAGCGTGATACCATGAGCCCAATCGAAGTCCCTGCAAAAATCCAGTTGGTCGAAAAGCGTGAAGCACGGACGAGCCGTGGAATGCTCTCAAAGGGCTGGTATCGCGTGGATGACCGGCTTGTTATGGTCAAGGGCAACTCCATCACAGAGGCCGGAACCGCTGGGTATGAGCCGTATTCTGAGGTGATGGCATCGCTGATTGCACAGGTGCTGAATTTGCCCCATGTAGAATATACGTTGATGCCTGCCAAACTCTTTCCCGACATTCAGACCTATTCCTGCGATGTGGTCAGCGTCTGCCCCAAGTTCACAACGGACGATGAACAGCTGTATCATTTTGCAGACTTGGCTGATGCCCATTTCCTTGCCAGCGGTCGAGCCGCTTCACCGGAAGCATTGTTCCAGTATGCGATAGAACTATATGGTAAGAAGTGGCTTTATCAAATGCTGGCATTTGACGCCTTTATCGGCAACGAAGACCGCCACGAAAACAATTTTGATGTGATCGTCCGGGATGGAAAAAATTATGCTCCGCCTATTTACGACAATGGCGGTAGTCTGCTTGCGTGGGCAACGGATGAAGAATTGACTGACACGAAGCTCCGTTATCAGTTCGACAAAGCCAAACCGTTCCGCAGTCACCATGCCCAGCAAATCAAGATGATCGATGAGCCTGTGCTGCCAACGCGTGACTTGGACGAGTTGTATAGTGAAATCATTCAGTCCATCTCGCCTATTCTTGCATTGTTGAGCGAAAAAAGAGCATCTGCGATCCGTCAATACCTGAAATACCGTCTGCACTACCTGAAAGCCGCCATGGGGTGATAAAATGGCCTATCTGAAATTGATGATGGATGAAAAAGAAATTGCACACCTAAGCGAAGATGGGCAGTCTCTTTGCGCAAATGAGGGCGTGCCGCAGTACAGCCTCCCACTGAACCTTTTCATCGGTGACAAACGTGAAGTTCCATTGGTTGATGTGGTGGTTTGGGCAAAGAAACGAATCTTTCCGAAAAATCGGATGGACTGCAAGGAAATTCTGAAAATGATGGGTCTGCCGAACTACAATGCATGGGAAATCGTCAAACGCACCAACGCCTGCCTGATGGAAGACCCCTATTGGCTACGATTCAGCGAGGATGAAACCTTTGAGGACACCACGCGCGGACGAGCCAGAAGAATTATGAACGAAAATCAAAAGAGCAGCTGATACCAAAAAGCCAAACCTCACCGTACATCCTGTACAGCTTGAGGTTTGGCTTTTCTCTTATCATCCTTCACCAGCGCGAGCGATGGTTGATTATTTTATCAGCTTAATCCAGAGAGTGACCGCATTACAAGGTCGATGTCCTGATTTTCCAGTTCCTGAATGATGTGCAGGTAGGTTTTCTGCGTGGTTGTCATGCTGGAATGCCCCAGCCTCCTTGCTACGCTTGCAATGGATACCCCTGCAAACAAAAGCACCGAAGCGTGGGTATGCCGCAGACCATGTACCGAGATGACCGGGATCTTGGCCCGGTCGCAGTGCCGTTCCAGAACATCGTTAACAGTGGAATTGTAGGCGTGTTCCTTGAACACGAAAATCGGCTTATCTTCAGGAACGTCTTTTACCAGTGCTGCGAACTGAATCACCGTCTGCCAGTCAATTTGAATTTTACGGACAGACGATTTATTTTTTGTCGGCAGAAATCCGCCGTTCCCCTTATAATCCCATGTTTTATTGATGGAAAGCATCTGGTGCGAAAAGTCAAAATCCGCAGGAGTGATCGCCAAAGCTTCGGAAAAGCGGATGCCGGTTTTGGCAATCAGCAAAATCATCCAGTCCCAGTTGAGTTTTCCTTGTAGATCCAAGTCGCTCAACAAAAGATGCAGTTCAAACTGGTTCAGATATTTCACCTTTTTAGGCACCGGGGGCTTGCCTTTGATGATCGCTTTCCGGGTCGGGTCTTTCACAATCAGTCCATCATCCACGGCATCCATGATAGCCCCTTTCAGCTGATGGTGGAAGTCCATCGTGGTCTGACGCTCATGGCCTACGGCATAATCGTTCAAAAGCTGCTGATACGTCACTCTGGAAACCTCGCACAACTTCAAATCAGGTGCCAGCCTTTTCACCCAAGAAAGGGTCATTTTGTACTTATCCAATGTAACCGGGCGAACTGCGCCCTCTTTGTATACGGCAACCCACTGCTCATAATAATCGCAGAACAGGTTGTTTTCATTCATTTCGTTTAACACGTTTTACCTCCAAAATCGGTTTTATATGCTCACGCTGATGAAGGGTGATAAGGGTATCCAGTTTTTCAAGAACCTCTCCAATTTTTTCTTGCTCTATTTTGCTGGATGGAATTGGAACATTAAATTGCGCCAGATTACCTCTGCTTATTCTTTGTCGTGTTCCTCCTGCAAGACAAGTATTTACCGCATCAAAATACGCCTGTGATGACAGATATTGCAATAAAAACCGCGTGCTTGTCACTGCGTTGGGTCGCACGATTGTACAGTCTACCGCTGTTATCATTTTTGTGCCTAGGTTCGGCATAATACATGCTCTTCCGGCTGGCTCTGGCAATCGAGAAATTAATATATCTCCCGGATAAACTTCTTCACAGTGAAGCTGTTCAAACGTCTCGAATGATATCCATTTTTTATTGTTAGGTTTGTCAAGATATTCGGTTACTCCAACATTTCCAGTTTGAACTAACCTCACACCAGAATCACTTTGATCTTTTGCTTCAATCCAATCACCGTCTGTGAATTTTTCGCACAAATTCGTCAGCTTACGCTGTTCCCAAGTAGGTGTGTTTTGGGATTTTGGCGCGAAAAAAGAGCCGAGGACGCGCCTCGGCTCTTGGTGAGCAGGGTGATTTTGCACCCATTTTATGATTCTTTTGGCATTTTCAAATCGAATCCGCCACTTACGATGAACTCGCGCAAGAGTTTATCATACTTGACAGGCACTTTGGGAGGAATGAGTTTTGTCCCCTCAATTGCCTCGAAATATGCCTTTGCTTTTGCCTTATCCACAGTGGCTTTCAGGTCATCAAAACGGCCAAACTCGTTAATGTTGGCTTCGGTGATGTTTGCACGCATGAATGCCCGCAGCTTCTTTTCGTCCAAGCCGAAAACTTCAGCTACTTTGTGGATCTGGTCGTTCTGCTTTTGGGCGATGTACTCGGCAATGTACTCCCGCAAGGTCTTTCCCGGCTGCGGAACCACTGCGCCGCTTTGAATGTCGTGCAGGAAAATATTAGCGTACTTCTGCTCTTCCTGCGAGAGGGTGGCAAAGGTCTTGTGCAGCTCCGTTTCGGCCTGATGGATGGCTTCCGCTTCTGCACCCTCCTGATAGAAAATTTTCAGGTACTTTTCAAAGCGGGAGTTCATGTAATCCGTGTCGATGTCAGCAGTATCAATGGTGGTCAGATAGCTGTTCACCGCATAGGGAACGTCATCGTCCGGGTCATTTTCACTGCCATCCGGATTCGGCGTGAACAGCTCTTTATAGCGGAGTGCCAGCACTTTGAACGTTCTCTCGTCAAAGTCCGCATGAAGTTCCGTTTTCTCATCTGTATCCTCGTTGATGATCACAATGGGCTTATCCCACTCGAAGCCCTGTACCTTGGCTGCTTCCAGATTTTCGTTGAAGGACTGGAACAAGTCGGCAAACTTTTTGCGCTCTGCCATATCCGCAGGGATCTGCGAAAACTCTTCAATGCCCGCCGACACAAACAGATCTTTGATCTCCGCATAGAGGGCATTCAGTTTTTCCACGTTCTTGTCCAGCTTATCTACAAACAGGCCAAACGGTTTATCGCCGGAATACTCTTTTACCGCATCTGCGATGTTTTTCTCCATCGTGTGCGGACGGCGGTAATACTTGATGGTGCCAAACTGTTTGTCATCGCCAAACAGTCGGTTGGTGCGGGAGAACGCCTGAATCAGATTTTCGTATTGCAGCATTTTATCCAGATACAGGGTGTTGATCCACTTGGAGTCAAAGCCTGTCAGCATCTGATCCACCACGATCAGCAGATCAAGCTGTTTTTCCGGGGTACGCTCGATGCGCTGGTAGGGTGATTTGTGCGCCAGACGTGCCGCAATGTCCTTTTTCATCTTGGCAAAGGTCGGAATGCTGAAGTCCTGTCCATAGCGGGCGTTATAGTCTTCTACGATCTCTTTCAGCCCTTCTTCTTTGGTGATGCCTTTGCCGTTGTTATCAATGTTGGGGTCAAATAGTGCGGTGACTTTCAGCCATGGTGCGGCTTCTCTGAACCTCTTGTAATATTGGATGGCTTCCGGGATGCTGGAGGTTGCAAAAATGGCATGAAATTTGCTGTTGCGGCTCTGGGTCTGCCAGTTCTCGCAAATGTCCTCCACCACGGCTTTCTGGTGTTCTTCGCCCTCATACTGGGTGTTGGGAATATAATCTTCGATGCCCTTTATCTCCTCACCGAGCGTATCTTTTCCGCCTGCCATCGGCAGATTCAGATATTTATAGAAAACCTTGCTCTTCTGCGGGTCTGCCAGAGCCTCACCCACAGAAGCGGCCTTAGCTTTTTCCAGTGCAACCGCTTTCCGCAAGTCGCTGTCCTTGAAGGTCAGCACTTTGTAAGGGTCAAAGCCCAGCACGTTGTGATCCCGGATGCCGTCTGCAATGCTGTACCGATGCAGTTCGTTGCCGAAAACGGTGGCGGTGGTGCTCATTTTCTTCTGGTTTTCGCCTTGGATCGGCGTACCGGTAAAACCAAAGAACAGTGCTTTCGGGAATGTATGCTTGATGGTCTGCATCATATCGCCAAAGGTGGATCGGTGGCACTCGTCCACGATAAAAACCAACCGCTTTGCGTTGATCAGCGCAATGTCGTTGGGGTTCAGCTTGTTTTGTGCATCATCCTTGATGTTGCTCATCTTCTGGATGGAGGTGACGATCAGCGTATCGGACGGCGAAATGCTTTTCAGCTTGTCCACAAGAACATCTGTGTTCTCGGTAGCCTGCACCTCCTCGTTTTCCTCTGCAAAGTTGCGGTATTCTTTCAGGCTCTGGGTACCCAACTCGATTCGGTCCATCAGAAAAATCACTTTGTCCGCATCCTTGGAAGATGCAATCAGTTGAGCGGACTTGAAAGAAGTCATGGTCTTGCCGGAACCTGTGGTGTGCCAGATGTAGCCGCCGCGCTGCTGGTCATTCTCCCATTTCGCCTTGGAAACGGCATCCGAAATTTTGCTGGCAGCGTAGTACTGATAGCTGCGCATCACCTTCAAAATGCCATCGGAACCATCGGCCACAGTATAAAAGCCCACCAACATATGCGCCATCGGAATGGACAAAAGTGCCGTTGTAACGTCTTTCCAGTCGTTCATCGGCTCGTTGTAGAAATCCGCCCAATGGAAATAGTAGCTGGGGTTGAATTGTCCTTCCGGGCCGGGATTGGCAAAGTAGACCGTTTCTTCCGGGTTCATGGCCACAAAAATCTGCACCAGCGAGAACAGTCCCGTAAAAATGCCCTCTGCCGCGTATTTTTCAATCTGGTTGCAAGCCTGTTTGATGGAAACACCGCTCTTTTTCAGTTCCATGTGAATGACCGGCATACCATTGATGAGCAGCATCAAATCGCCGCGGCGGTCATTCAAAATTTTGGACTTGGTGGGGAACTTTGGCTGCTCTGCGATCTGGTAGCGGCTAAGTCCGGCTGCAATTTCCAGACGGTCATAGATTTTCAGGGACACTTCTTTGCCGAAATTCAGCTTATCGTCAGGATTGTCACGCTTGATAAGCACACTTTTGCCGTTGATAAATTTATTCAGCTTCATCGGCGTTTTCGCGTTCATGACCTGTTCCATGATCTGCTGCATCTCGCCATCCGTCAGCGGATAATCGTTCAGTCGGTCAATGCCACGGTTGTTTTCAAAAAGGATGTTCGCCCAATTCTGGATCAGCTGCTGTTCGGTGTAGTTTTTCAGCACACCATCTTTCCAGCCGCGTTCTATCAGGAGCTTTACCACCGCCTCTTCAAAATCGGCTTCTTTTGTAAACGCCATAACGAACTCCTTTCGACTTTGCAAAAAGCACCTCTCTGCGAAGGCTTTTCTAATTTGTACAAGCTTTTTCAGCTTACGCTGATGAAGGGTGATAAGGGTATCCAACTCTTCGAGAATTGTTCCAATTTTTTCTTGTTCGGATTGAGATGGAACGTCAACCACCATATTTTTGAACTTTGCATGTGCAAGAACTTTTTGACCGGTACCTTCTGCCGCCATTGAAAGCTGCTTTTTTATTCCGTGATTCAAGCGCCTTAGAAGAAAGTTTGAATCACAAGATTTAGGAGCAAAAACCGGATAGTAATAGCTAATAATTCCCTTGTCTACGATGTTATTTCGGTTGAAAACAAATACATCCGTATCGCTTCTGCTTCGATAAGTAAAATAGCCCTTAGGTAGTACATAGTAGCCAACATTATTATCCGTTGTTACCTGTCGATCTGCAAAATAATCTTCTTGAAGGACAATTCCCTGTTGCTGGGATGATGTCAAAACCGGATATTGATTCTGAGTCACAGTTTTTTCAGTATAATCTTCAATCAGCGTTCCGACCTTACGCTGTTCCCAAGTAGGAGCAAATGCACACTTTCAGCAGCTATTTTCCACCGCCTACCGAATGTTCGCTGAAAATTTCACTCTCGGTTTTGCGTATTCGGTTCAAATTTTGATTTTTGACTCCCGATAGCTTTAAAACGCAGCAGTTCCAAGCGTTTGACGTTGCCTTGATTTTTATTCATCAGCCTGTTTTGCATATTCTGAACGGGCAAGAGAAATTGCGTTGCTCCCTTAGCCAAACAACAAACGCCGATACGTCCATCTTCTGATTATGGGCAAATTGCACCACTTATTTTTATACAAACATCTTTTCAAGACAAGATTTCTTGATGTTTTGCAGCTTTTCCAACTTACGTTGATGAAGGGTGATAAGGGTGTCAAGATTGCGGAAAATTGCGGCAATCCTTTGTTGTTCTTCTTTCGATGGTAGCACCATCTCATAATTAAGCATTTCGTCTAATTTAAGGACTCTATTTCGGCCTGCTCCTCCCGGTGAGGCAAGCCACAGCCAATGCCGAAAATCCTCATCTGCAATAACATACTTGAAGAACTCAGGAAGCATATCATCATGGAACGAATACTGTGGAAATCTGTGAGAAACGAGCTTTCCTGCATCGCTTTCATTAGTGATTGCAACGGCGTGTTCCCATCCAAACGTAATATTCACAATGAAATTTCCAGCGGCCACCCGGTACATTTGAGCTGTTTCCAGTTCATGCCCTTTTTCAACATAGCTGTGGAATGTTCCCTTGGCATGGCTTCTAATTCCCAATCGATAATAACCATCATGCGGCGTTTCCACTGGGTCTTCGTATTTATCTACAACTTCGCCAAACTTACGCTGTTCCCAAGGGTCAGTAAAACCCTTGAAGCGAATTTCCGGTACAGATGCCCCATTTGGGGGGAACATCTTGTCCAGCATGGACTTTTTGATATTCACTAACTTCTCATACTTACGCTGATGAAGGGTGATAAGGGTATCAATTTTTCCAAAAAGCAAATGAATCTTTTCTTGTTCCCTTTTTGTCGGGAATTTAGCTGACACACTTTGAATATCGGCGTTGTGAAGATGAACAACAGATTTTCCCTGTGCAAGAGACGATAAATACTTGTGTGTTGCTCCACTCGAAATAGTTAGTGCGAGAAAGGCAGAATCATATTCAGCTGTCGGCGATACTATATTTAGGTCGCCGCCCAGTAGAATGCCGGGCTTAACCACAACAGATGCGATCGAAATATCTTCCGCCGTTTCACCAGAAGCAGGCACAATGACTTCTCCGCCCTTGCTATATACGCCTCCAGCTTTTTCTTTAACAAAGGTATCTACATCAAAAATACAGGTTTCATATTTTGTGTAAAGGCGACCATACAGGATTATCGGAGTGCCTTCTTCGCATAAATCGTTTTTGGAGTAGCCTACACCTTTAGAAAAAACTGCAATTTCACCCAGCTTACGCTGTTCCCAAGGGTCAGTGAAGCCCTTGAACCGGAGGGCAGGTTTCTTCTCGTTGTCCTGCATAATCATTCACCTCCCAGCAACTTTTTGAGTTCTGCAATGCCCTGCATGTCAAATTCATTTCCCTGCAAATCGTCCAGCAGCCCCAGCAATTCGTGCTCGGTGCTGGCGATCTGGCTCTCTACGTCCTCAAAAGTGGTTTCATATTTCTTGCAGACGGCATCCAACTGCTTCACAAAATCGTCCAGAACGGCATCCGGCAGGCTGTTCAGATTTTCCATCAGGGGCAAGATCCACTTGCGGTGCAGCAGGTCACGCACTTCTTCATCGGTTAGGCGTTCAATCACGCCTTTGGTGCGCTGGTGGAGGGCGGCACTGTCGTCCTTGACCTGCTTTTTCAGGGTCTTTTCCTCGGCAAACAGCGCGTCCACATCTTTCAGGATGCTCAAGGTAGCTGGCTCTACCTCCCGCGCCTTGATGGCCTTTTTGACCTCAGCGGCAACAAAGGCACCATCGTTGACAAAATCCTGTTCCTTGTCCTCCTCGCTCAGTTCGTCCAGATAGCTTTCATACTCGCCTGCAATTTCGGCAAGGCGAGTTTCTTTTGCCCGCAGTGCTGCCACTTCCTCGTGCATTTTAACGCTCTGCACCAGCTCAAAGGGCAGCACATGACCCACCCAGCCGTCCTGTACTTCGGCATCCTTTTTCAGCACCATGTTGGGGTCTACCTGCTTGGTTGCGGCAAAACCCTCGGTCTGGATGATTTCAAGGTCAATGGCGATTTTCTTCCAGTCATCGTCCAAAAGCTGGTATGCTGCATAGCGGTCAACCAGCGGAATTCCTGCCAGCCGTGCAAAGATCTCCCGGCTCAGGCGTTCTTCCTCGCCGGCAGCATTCAGCTGCGTCATGCCGTCGATGAGTGCGGACTTCAAGTAGGCATCAAAGTCACCGAAAGCATTCTGGAAAGCGGTCTTGAACGCCACCACATCCGGGTGGGACAGAACAGCGATCTTTAAATTGGCCACATTCAGACGGCAATAGGCTTCGTTGTCCGGTCTGAACAGAGCCGCTTTCAAGTGCGGGAATGCTGTCCAGTAGGCAGACAGGTCTTGCAGTTCGGCCTCGGGAATGCCGCCAAACATGGAAGCGTAAATATCCCAGCTCTCAGCCTTTTCCGAGGAATCCACATACCGGGGGATGTTCAGGTTGTAATCATTCTGGATAATCTCTGCGCGGGATACTCTGCGTGCGAACTTTTCGATTTTCTCCGGGCGTTCCTTGTAAGCATCCACAATGCGTTTGATGTCACAGGCACGCAGCTTGTTGTTTTTGCCGTCCTTCTCAAAGCCCTTAGACGCATCAATAATCAGAACGTCCGAATCCTTTTTATTCTTCCGCAGCACCATGATGATGGTGGGAATGCCTGTGCCGAAGAAAATATTGGCGGGCAGACCGATGATTGCATCAATGTTGTTGTGGTCAATCAGATTTTTGCGAATTGTACCTTCTTCACCGCCACGGAATAGAACACCGTGGGGCAGAACGATGGTCACAATGCCGTCATTGCGGATATGATACAGGTCGTGCATCAAAAAGGCGTAGTCTGCCTTGCCTTTGGGGGCAAGGCCGTAATCCGAAAAGCGCGGGTTGTTCTCTTTGTCGTTCGGATTCCACGCCTGCGAATATGGGGGATTTGATACCACTGCATCCACAAACAGCGGGTCGTAGGTGTTGACCGGGTCGTTTTCTTCAAAGTACGGCCAATCTTCCTCCAGCGTATCGCCGTTGCGCGTTACAATGTTGTCGGGCAGAATGCCGCGCATGACAAGGTTCATGCGGGTCAGGTTGTAGGTGTTTTCCTTCAACTCCTGTGCGTAGTATTTGATGTTGTTGCCATTGCCCATATACCGTGCGGCACATTGACCAATGTTGATCAGCAGTGAGCCGGAACCGCTGGTGGGGTCGTAAATTTTGATCTCTTCCCGGTCTTTCAGGTGGTACGCCACGATTTCAGACATGAGCAGCGAAACTTCGTGCGGCGTGTAGAACTCGCCGGCCTTCTTGCCTGCGTTTGCTGCAAAGTTGCTGATCAGATATTCGTAGATAAAGCCGAGAACATCATAATCCTGCTTGCCGTCCATGGGAATGTCTTTGATGAGATAGATCAGGTCGCGAATAGCCTTTGTCCGCGCACCGGAGCTTTCACCCAGTTTGGACAGGCCGGTTTGCAGCGTAGCAAAGACACCGTCAAACACCTTTTTGTGGTGCGGGTCGATCAGTCGACTGAATGCCTGTAATGCCACCGTTACGTCGTCAGCCTTGAAGTCGCTGCCTTTGCTGATCCATGTGGAAAACAGATTTTCATAGGCGATAAAATAGCCGACATTCTTCCGAACGGTATCCAGCGTTTCGGCATCGTCTTCGGTCAAATCCGGCAGATATTCGTCTGTCCAGTCATTCTCTTTCAGCCATTTGACTTCTTTGTCCGACAGAAATTTATAAAACATGAAGCCCAGAATGTAATCCTTGTACTCGTTGGCTTCGATTTTAGAGCGCATCTTGTTGGCAGATTCCCAGATTTTCGATGCGAGTTGCTGCTTGTTCATGCTATTCCTCCCAGTGGCCTGCAATAGCGCATTTTTAGATTTTTTTAATCGGACAGCCCCTCCGATTTTATGCGTGTGTTCATTGAACCAATTATACAAAAGTGCCACCCGGTTTGCAATGCGAATGAAAAGTTTCTCAATCGCATTCGCAGAACCATAACCGTGGCAAGCAGAGCCTTTGTGCGCACAAAGGCTAAATTCGCACGCAGAATTAAAATTCTGCTGTGTTCATTCGCTTGTTGGGATGCAATCCCAATCCCTGTAATCATCACGATTCCGTGATGGCTGCGCATTCCTGCGGTGTGCTGAAAGAGCGTTTTGCAAAAAACGCGTAGCCTGCATCCATCGGATGTAGTTCAAGGGTTTGGGATTTCCCAACAAGCATTTTGCAACGCAAAAATGGTCTTTGTATATACGAAGACACTGCTTGCTACGGCTATGAAAGCCTTTTGAATTGCAAAATAATTTTTCAGTTGCTATACTGGGCTTATCAAAGTTTTTTCGGGAGGACGCCGCAATGACCGCACAGACAATGCAAATCGGGAGCAGACCTTGCCGCATTTACGGCGAAGCCCATGCAGAATACCTACTGCTCCAAATG
>ENA-OWYG01001300-OWYG01001300.1-human-gut-metagenome-genome-assembly--contig:-NODE-1300-length-12446-cov-6.638851_pt1 | contig 12446 bp, 10 predicted proteins | sample MGYA00249747_ERZ652080 | MGnify/ENA primary metagenome ERZ652080 (study PRJEB26925, sample SAMN05827071) | human gut metagenome | biome: ENVO:2100002; feature: ENVO:00000062; material: ENVO:00002003...
CTAGTCGTCGGCAGCGTCAGATGTGTATAAGAGACAGATGGAATACAGAACAATCGGTTCGGCACTTGCCGGGGGCTATCGTGCGGCGGTCTATTGCAGGCTGTCAAAGGACGATGACCTGCAAGGCGAAAGTGCCAGTATCGCAAACCAGCGTGATATGCTGGAAAAATACTGCGAAAAGCAGGGATGGGAGGTTGTGGCAGTCTATCAGGACGATGGCTTCACAGGTCTTAATATGGAGCGTCCTGATTTACAGAGAATGTTGAGAGCCATTGAGCGCAGGCAAATCAACCTTGTCATCACGAAAGACCTCAGCCGACTGGGGCGGAACTATCTGCAAACCGGGCATTTGATTGAGGATTTTTTCCCAAGAAACGGTGTCCGTTATATCGCCATGAATGACGGTATCGACACCTTGCGTGATAACAACGACATCGCCCCGTTCAAGAATATCCTGAATGAGATGTACAGCAAGGATATTTCCAAGAAAGTCCATTCCTCTTATCTTCTGAAAGCGCAGAAAGGACAGTTTACCGGGTGTCTTGCCCCGTTTGGGTATCGGAAAGACCCGGAGGACAAAAACCATCTGCTCATTGACGAGGAAACCGCCCCGATTGTGCGGCTGATTTTCGGATATGCCCTGAACGGTCATGGTCCGAACTATATCCGCAGACGGCTGGAGGAAGAAAAAATCCCCTGCCCCACATGGTGGAACCGGGAACGGGGGCTTCGCAATACCCGCACCAAATGGGAAAAGAAAGACCCGGAAAACGGGCGGTATATGTGGGACTTCTCCGTTATCAAAGACCTTTTGATGAATCCCGTCTACACCGGGGCGATTGCTTCCCAGAAAAAAGACTACCGTTTCAAAATCGGCACGATTGGGGAAAAGAAGCCGGAGGACTGGATTGTGGTGGAGGGACAGCATGAACCGCTGATTGACCGCATGAGCTTTGACATTGTGCAGAACAAGCTGAAATCCCGCCAGCGTCCGGGGCAGACCAATGAAATCAGCCTGTTTGCCGGACTGATAAAATGCGGCGAGTGTGGGAAGTCGCTGACGATACGCTACACAAACGCAAAACATCCTCAGCAGATTTACTCCTGCAAGACCTACAATGCCTTTGGAAAGAACCACTGCACCCAGCATCGGATTGACTATGACACCCTTTACAGCCATGTGCTGCGGAAAATCCGGGAATGTGCCAGAGCTGCCTTGATGGACGGGGAAGCGGTTGCCGACCGCCTGACCAATACCTGTGAAGCAGAGCAGCGGGAACAGCGGGAAGCAATGGAACGCTCCCTTACAAGGGACGAGGAACGGATTGAGGTTCTGGACAAAATGGTAATGCGGCTTTATGAGGATATGATTGCAGGGCGTATCAGTGAGCAGAATTTCAACACCATGCTGGAAAAGACACAGACCGAGCAGACGGAGCTTAAAGCAAAAGTGTCCGAGGGCAGAAAGCGGCTGTCCGATGAAGTCCAGCTTGCCAATGACGCAAAACAATGGGTGGAAGCCATTCAGGAATATGCCAACATCACAGAGCTGGACGCAGCCACCCTCAACCGCTTAATCAAAGAAATCGTCGTGCATGAGCGCATTGACGAAGATAAAACAAGACACATTTCTATCGAAATTCATTTTAATCTCAAACCCATCCCGGAGGTGGAACAGGTCACTGCCTGACCTGTCCCGCCGGGACGGTTCTCTTAAAAACACCATATAGATTTTTTGTACGCCGCCGCCCGCCATCGAGCAGAGTTTTACACCTAATTGGGGATAAAACAGCTCATGGCTGGCGGCGGTGTGGTGCTGATCGGCACGACCCTCATCCCCCTGCTCTCCGGTTTGTTCGGCTAATCCACGGCAAGCCCAGCTTAACCGAAGGGTGGTGAAATATTGGGCAGCATTTTAGAAAAGATCGAACAAGCTCTCAAGGATATGCTGATCGGATGGATCGAGAGCAACCTGACCAATATGTTCACCGATGTCAACGAGAAGGTAGGAACGATTGCCGCCGAAGTTGGGCAAACACCGTCCGGCTGGAACGGCGGCGTGTACCAGATGATCCGGGGACTATCCGAAAATGTGATAGTCCCCATCGCTGGTATCATCATCACCTTCGTTTTGTGCTACGAGCTGATTTCCATGATCACCGAGAAAAACAACCTTCACGACATGGACACTTGGATGTTCTTCAAGTGGTTTTTCAAGGCGGCTGTGGCGATCTATCTCGTGACACACACGTTTGACATCGTGATGGCAGTATTCGACATCGGGCAGAACGTGGTTTCCGGCGCAGCGGGAGTCATTCACGGCAACACCAGCATTGACATTGACGCGACGATTGCGCAGATGCGTACTGGCATGGAGAACATGGGCGTCGGAGAATTGCTCGGACTGTCGATAGAAACGCTCCTGATCAGCCTGTGCCTCAAAATCATGGCAATCCTCATTACGGTCATCCTCTACGGGCGCATGATTGAGATTTACTGCACCGTGAGCATTGCGCCTATTCCCATCGCAACCATGAGCAACCGCGAATGGGGCAGCATCGGCACGAACTATCTGAAAGGCTTGTTCGCTCTGGCATTTCAGGGTTTCCTCATCATGGTCTGTGTCGGCATCTATGCGGTGCTGATCAACGGCATGATTATTGCAGACAACATTCACTCGGCTCTGTTCTCTGTGGCGGCGTACACGGTCATTCTGTGTTTCTCGCTGTTCAAGACCGGAAGCCTCGCAAAATCCATTTTCCATGCGCACTAAGGAGGTCGGCAGCATGAAGAAGTACAGCATCATCTACGCCGATCCCCCTTGGGCGTATCGGACTTACTCCAAGAAAGGACAGGGGCGGTCAGCAGAAAGCCACTACCCGACGATGTGCATTGAAGACATCAAGGCACTTCCGGTCGGTGAGCTTGCCGCTAAGGACTGCGCTCTGTTTCTCTGGATCACGTTCCCGTGCCTCTGTGAAGCACTCGAAGTGCTGACGGCATGGGGCTTTTCCTATAAGACCGTGGCTTTTGTATGGGTGAAGCAAAACCGCAAGAACGATGACCTCTTCACCGGCATGGGGTATTGGACAAGGGCAAACGCGGAAATCTGCATCCTTGCCACGAAGGGACACCCGAAGCGAGTTGACGCGGGTGTGCGTCAGGTCATCCTCAGCCACATCGAAGAGCATTCCAAAAAGCCGGATGAGGCGCGGGAGCGCATTGTTCGGCTCATGGGAGACCTTCCCCGCGTAGAGCTTTTTGCCCGTCAGTCTCCCGAAGGATGGGATGTTTGGGGCAACGAGGTCGAATGCAGCATTACTCTCGGAAAGGAGGAAACAGTCAATGGCATTTGTTCCGGTCCCGAAGGATCTTAACCGCGTCAAAACGAAGGTCATGTTCAACCTGACCAAGCGGCAGCTCGTTTGTTTTTCCATCGCTGCGGCAGTCGGTGTCCCGATCTTCTTTCTGGCGAAGGCGCATCTCGACTTGTCCACGGCGGCAATGCTGATGGTGGTCATCATGCTCCCGTTCATTTTCTTTGCCCTTTATGAAAAGGACGGTCAGCCCGCCGAGAAGTATCTGTACCACATCGTACAGTCTATGTTCATCCGGGACAAGGTGCGTCCCTATCGCACAAACAATCTCTACGCTGAGATTCAGCAGAAAATCAAAGAACAGGAGGAATTGCAACTTGAACAACAGCACAGCAAAGGCAAAGCCTAAGATGACCGTCAAAAACGGCGTCGTTTACGGCGATGCCCTTTCCGCTCAGGAAAAGAAGCGGATCGTCATGCAGAAGAAAAAGGATAGGAAGGCAAAGAAAGCCCGCAAGTCCGCCCAGCAGACCATTCCCTATGTGGAGATGTGCCGCGACGGTATCTGCAAGGTAAACAGCCGCCTCTACACGAAGTCCATCGCCTTTGAGGACATCAACTACCAGCTTGCGCAGAACGAGGACAAAACTGCCATCTTTGAGAACTGGTGCGACTTTCTGAACTACTTTGATAGCTCGATTTTCGTCCAGCTCTCCTTCATCAATCAGAAGGCAAGCCTCAATGAGTTCCGCAAGCGCATCAACATTCCGGCACAGGAGGACGCCTTCAACGACATCCGCTCCGAGTATTCCGGTATGCTGCAAAGCCAGCTCACCAAGGGCAACAATGGGCTGATCAAGAAGAAGTACATCACCTTCGGCATTGAGGCAGACTCCCTCCGCACGGCAAAGCCGAAGCTCGAACGCATTGAAACCGACATCCTCAACAACTTCAAAACTCTCGGCGTGAAAACCGAGCCGCTGTCCGGCTACGAACGGCTGAAAGTGCTTCATGATGTGTTCAATATGGACAGCAATGAGCCGTTCCGCTTTTCCTTCGATATGGTTGCCCGGACGGGGCTTTCCAGCAAGGACTTCATCGCTCCCACTTCCTTTGACTTCCGTGAAGGCAAGTGCTTCAAGATGGGCAAAACCATCGGTGCGGTGAGCTTCCTGCAAATCCTCGCGCCGGAACTCAATGACCGTATGCTTGCCGACTTCCTTGAGATGGACAGCAACATTACGGTCAATTTTCATATCCGGACGATTGACCAGGCGAAGGCAATCAAGAGCATCAAATCGAAGATTACCGACCTCGACAAGATGAAGATCGAGGAACAGAAAAAAGCAGTCCGCTCCGGCTACGATATGGACATCATTCCGTCCGATCTCGCTACCTTCGGCGGCGAGGCAAAGCGTCTGTTGCAGGATCTCCAGACCCGCAATGAGAGACTGTTCCTCGTGACCATCCTCATCATGAACACAGCAACCAACCGCCAGAAGCTCGAAAACGCGGTGTTCCAGACCGCCGCCATTGCCCAAAAGTATAACTGTGCGCTCAAGCGTCTTGACTTCCAGCAGGAAGAGGGGCTGATGTCCTCTCTGCCTATCGGCGTCAATCAGGTGGAAATTGAACGCGGACTGACCACTTCCAGCACAGCGGTTTTCGTGCCGTTCACCACACAGGAGCTTTTTCAGGGCGGCGAAGCTCTCTACTACGGGCTGAACGCACTGTCCAACAACATGATCATGGTTGACCGCAAGCAGCTCAAGAACCCCAACGGGCTGATCTTGGGTACACCCGGTTCCGGTAAGTCCTTCTCCGCCAAGCGTGAAATGACGAACGCCTTCCTCATTACAGAGGATGACATCATCGTCTGCGACCCCGAAGCCGAGTATTTTCCCCTCGTGCAGAAGCTCGGCGGTCAGGTCATCCGCATCTCGCCGGTCAGCACGGATTATATCAATCCGCTGGACATCAACACGAACTACTCCGAAGAGGAAAACCCGCTGACGCTGAAATCCGACTTCATTCTCTCCATGTGCGAGCTGATTGTCGGCGGCAAGGACGGCTTGCAGCCGGTTGAGAAGACCATCATTGACCGCAGTGTTCGCATGGTCTATCAGGAGTTTCTTGCAGACCCCAAGCCGGAGAAAATGCCGATCCTCGAAGACCTCTACAACATTCTGAGAAATCAGAAGGAGCCGGAGGCACAGCGCATTGCAACTGCCCTTGAAATCTATGTTCACGGCTCTCTGAACGTCTTCAATCACAGAACGAATGTGGATGTCAACAACCGCTTCGTCTGCTATGACATCCGCGAACTCGGCAAGCAGCTCAAGAAGCTCGGTATGCTGATTGTGCAGGATCAGGTGTGGAACAGAGTTACCATCAACCGCGCCCAGCACAAGGCAACGCGCTACTACATGGACGAGTTCCACCTTTTGCTGAAAGAGGAACAGACCGCCGCATACAGCGTAGAAATCTGGAAGCGTTTCAGAAAATGGGGCGGCATTCCGACCGGCATTACCCAGAACGTCAAGGATCTGCTTGCGTCCCGCGAGGTAGAGAACATTTTTGAAAACTCGGATTTTGTCTACCTTCTGAATCAGGCATCCGGCGACCGGCAGATTCTCTCGAAGGCGCTGAACATCTCGCCCAGCCAGCAGAACTACATCACCAATTCCAATGCCGGTGAGGGGCTGATCTTCTACGGCTCGACCATCGTTCCCTTCAAGGACGATTTCCCGAAGGACACCCAGCTTTACCGCATCATGACCACCCGCTTAGAAGAAACCGTACAGAACTAAGGAGGATTTTTGAATATGAACAACAAGATGATTACCATTCCCTATGCGGACGCTATCGAATACGGAGAGAACACCTCCGCGCTGTTTAAGGCTCTGTGGGAGCTGACCGATCTGATCCGACTGGAAAGCGACCTCAAGAAGCATCACCGCGCCTACCTCCATGTGAGGGAGGGCATCGAAGAAAAGGTCAAGGAGGCGCGTCAGATTATGACCAAGGTATCTGTGGATATGATCGGTTTCTACTTCAAGGTTGATGTTCCCAAGTGCAGCAACAGCGATGAGAATACCCCTTTCGCTGACGCGGCGGATGATGAAGCCGTATCTATCCCCAAGGACAAGTATGAGCTGATGATCGACGATCTGCTCACGATGTCTGAAATCATTCAGTGCGTTGCAGATATGCGCACGCAGGATATGAAGGCAATCCGCGAGTTCGGCAAGTTCGTCCCCGCCTTCGCTGCCTTTGAGAAGAACCGCCTGAGTCTCTATCGTGAGGCGGCGATGGAAGCCGAGGAAATCTTCGACCGTTGGGCGGACGAGATTGACGATCTCGACGAGGACTTCATGGAAGATGAGGACTATGAGCCGGACGAGTATTACTCCGACTGATGCCCATTGAAATGTTGTCGGGTTTTACAGCCAACATTTCAACGGAGACGCAAATCCAACAGAGTAAGGAGGTACACCACCATACAACTTGACATCATTCATACCGGCGATTGCCTTAAAATCCTGAAAACTCTGCCCGATGACAGCGTTCATTGCTGTGTGACTTCCCCTCCGTACTACGCACTCCGCGATTACGGCATGGAAGCTCAGATCGGCAGAGAGACAACGCCGAAGGAATACATCTCGCGCCTGACGGAAGTGTTTACCGAAGTCAGGCGCGTTTTGCGTCCAGACGGTACGCTCTGGCTGAACATCTCGGACACCTACGCCGGAAAAGGCAATCAGGGTGACTTTGTTGACCCAAAGAACCCCAACGGCAGAAACGGTCAGGCTGTGGCTCTCAACAACAAGGTTGAGGGCTGCAAGCCGAAAGACATGATCGGCATTCCGTGGATGCTGGCTTTTGCCCTCCGTGATACCGGCTGGTATCTGCGCAACGACATCATCTGGATGAAGGATAACCCCATGCCGGAGAGCGTGAAAGACCGCCTATCCCGCTGCTATGAGCATATTTTCCTGTTCTCAAAGTCCAAGAAGTATTTCTTCGACTACAAGGCGATTTCCGAGCCGATTGCCCCTGCAACGGCGGAACGCCTCAAGCGCGGCATGAAAGGCGGCAACAAATACGGCAAGCCCGTTCCCGGTCAGCCTCAGCCGCAGACCATCAACCGCCCGCGTGAGCATGGCGAGATCAAGGACGCAGACATCAATCCGCTCCGCAACAAGCGCGACGTCTGGAAGATCAACACCGTCCCCTTTAAGGGCGGTCACTATGCCGCCTACCCTCCGAAGCTGGTTGAAACCTGTCTTCTCGCCGGTTGTCCCGAAGGCGGCGTTGTGCTTGATCCCTTCATGGGAAGCGGCACAACCGGCATGGTTGCCTCACAGATGGGGCGTCATTTCATCGGCATCGAGCTGAATCCGGCGTACACCGAGCTTGCCTACAAGCGGATTGGAGGTGAAATCTGATGTCCAAGGAGCCGGAACTTAAAGCCTGTGACAAGGTAGTCGTGCGGATGACGAGGGAAGGCGCGGTTGAGGAAAACCTGACGGCTGGCACCGAGCAGCGTGTGTCAAAGCGGCTGGAAGACGCAGAGCTGGTCAAGCCCGCTGAGACAGCCGAGCCTTCCGAGGCACTTTCCCCGGAGGAACAGAAAAAGGTGCAGATGCGCCGTCAGCAGCGTCAGTTTCAGGCGGAACACGCTGAGGATAATAACACTCAGCCGCCCTCCGAAACGTCCGTCACAGAAGAGAAAAGGACAGAAAATCCACCCCAGAATGTACCTGAACCGCTGCCTTCGGAAACGCCGTTCAAGCCTCCTGCTTTGGAGCAGCACGGCGTTTCTTCGCACACCGGCACGGTGATTGCCGAAACGGTTGTTACGCACAAGCTGCGCAAGACCTCTGCGGTTGAAGCTGTGGATGCGGACACCGTTCTCTCTCAAGCGGCGGAGACTGCCTCTGCGAAGCCGGTCTCGGACGATGCCGTTCCGCTCACGAAGCGGATGCAGAAGCTCGAAAGGAAGTCCGAGAAGGCGCATGAGCGTCTGGATGCCGTCCGTGAGAAGCTGCCCACGCACAAGGTTCTCAAGAAAGAGCGTGTCTTCGATGAAGAGACCGGCAAGGGCAAAACCCGCCTTCATTTTGAGGATGAGCTGAAAAAGCCAAAAGGCAAAGGCAAGCTGCAATTTGAAGCAGATAAAACCGTCCGCAAGGTCGGTGACACCCTCGCTTCCGGCATTCACGGCAAAATCCATGAGGTCGAACAGGAAAACTCGGCGGTTGAGGCAGCGCATAAAACGGAGATCGCCGCCGAGACTACCGCTCGGCATTTCAGTCATCATCGGGAAAACAGCGTCAACAAGCCTTATGAGAAGGTCTCTAAGCTGGAACATAAGGCGGATGTCGCTGATGCGAAGCTCCAATATGAGAGAAATCAGCAGGAGCATCCTGAGATGAAGAAGCAGAACATGAACAAGCACTACCAGAAGCAGAGCATCAAGAAGGAGTATGCCGCCGCTCGAAATGCCGGTTCTCAGACTGCCACAAAGAATACCGGCAAGAAGCTCAGTGAGAAGGCGTCCGACAAGATCAAGGAGTTCTTTGAGAAGAACAAGAAGGTCTTCATCTGGATCGGCGTCGGAATTGCCCTTCTCGTTTTGCTCGGTGCCGGAATCAGCTCGTGTTCGATGCTTACTTCTACCGGCTCGACGGGAATCGCTTCCTCTTATCTTAGTGAGGATGACGCGATGCTTGGCGCGGAGGCGCAGTATTGCCGGATGGAGCAAGAGCTGCAACGCTATCTCGACACCTACGAAAGCACTCACAACTACGATGAATACCACTTCGATCTGGACGATATTGAGCATGACCCCTATGTGCTGATCTCCATTCTCTCGGCTCTCCATGAGGGCGAGTTCACGCTGGATGATGTGCAGGGTACGCTCCAAATGCTGTTTGAAAAGCAGTATATCCTCACAGAAGAGGTCATCGTGGAAACCAGATACCGCACGGAGACCGACACATGGACGGATGCAGACGGCAATACGCACACGGAAACCTACCGCGTCCCGTATGACTACTACATCTGCAACGTGAAGCTCGAAAACTTCAATCTCTCCCATGTCCCGGTCTACATCATGGGGCAGGAACAGCTCTCCATGTACGCAACGTATATGTCGGTGCTGGGCAACCGCGAGGATCTGTTCGGTGACTCTCCCTATGTAGACAAGTACGTCACAAATCCGCCCGCCGACTACGATGTCAACCCGGAATACCTGAACGACGAGAAGTTTGCAACGCTGATTACCGAGGCGGAAAAGTATCTCGGTTATCCGTATGTGTGGGGCGGCTCCAATCCCGACACATCCTTTGACTGCTCCGGCTTCGTCAGCTACGTTCTCACGAACAGCGGACTTGTGAATACCGGACGGCTTGGCGCACAGGGGCTTTACAATGTCTGTACGCCAGTTTCAAAGGCGAATGCACAGCCCGGTGATCTTATCTTTTTCGTCGGGACGTATGACACCCCCGGTGTGTCCCACGTCGGCATCTACGTCGGTGATGGCGTCATGATTCACTGCGGCGATCCCATTCAGTACACATCCATCAACTCTTCCTATTGGCAGCAGCATTTCTACGCCTTTGGAAGACCCGCCTATTAAAAGAAAGGAGTTTTGCATGAATCCCAAGTATCAGAAAGTCCTCTCCGACATTGAGAAGGCTGAAAAGAAGAAGTCCGAAATCGAAGGTCAGCTCAAGGCGCTGTACGACAAGAAGACAGAGCTGGAAAACCTTGAAATCATCAACACCGTGCGCTCTATGGTGATGGACAAGGATCAGATCATGACGTTCCTGTCTTCCATGAAGGGCGGCACCAAGCCCGCTGAAAATACGGAGGTAATCGACAATGCGTAAGAAGTTTCGTTTTTTGACCGTCCTTGCGGTCTGCGTCATGGTTCTATCCTGCTTCTCGGTGACGGCGTTTGCCTACGCCGATGATACCGAGCAGAACCTTCCGGTCACAGAGGCAACCCAGCCGGAACAGCAGCCTGAGACTACTCCCGCGCCGGAAAAGCCGATGGGTGAGCCGATTGACGATGAGGGCAACGCCTACACCCGCGACTTGCTCTATGACAAGGCAACCAACAAGCAGTTCATCACCATCCAGACGAAGAACGGCAACACCTTCTATATCGTCATTGACTACGATGCACCCATCAATGAGGATGAGGAACAGTATCAGACGTACTTCCTCAACATGGTCGATGAAAGCGATCTGCTTGCGCTGCTGGATGATGATACTGCGGCGGCTCTGACCACCTGTAACTGCAAGGAAAAATGCGCTGCCGGTCAAGTCAATACCGACTGCTCAGTCTGCAAGACCAATATGAGCGAATGCACCGGCACAGCCCCCGTTACGCCTGAGCCGGATAGGGATGCAGAAACCGATGCTCCCGCCCCTAAACCCGAAAAGAAATCCAACATCGGCATGATCCTCGTCATCTTTGCCATTGCCGGTGCTGCGGGTGCAGCTTATTACTACATCAGGTTCGTCAAGGGCAGAAAGCCCAAGGATGAAGATATGGACTTCTTTGATGATGAAGGCTACGAGGAAGAGCCGTACATCAACGAGGATGATGAGCCGCAGATTGCGGAGGATGCTGAAACGGATGGTGATGAAGATTGATCTTAGTCATTGCTGAAAAGCCCAGCGTTGCCCAGTCCATCGCAAAGGTGCTGGGCGCGACGTCCCGTAAGGACGGCTATATGGAAGGCGGCAATTACATCGTTTCGTGGTGCTTCGGTCATCTGGTGGAGCTGGCAGACGCCAGCTCCTACGATGAGCGGTATGCCAAGTGGCTGTATGACGATCTGCCCATTGTTCCGAAAAGCTGGATGTTTGAGGTCACGAAGGACAAAGCACAGCAGTTCAAGGTGCTGTCCGCTCTCATGAAGGACAAGCGCGTCACCGAGCTGGTCTGCGCAACCGATGCAGGACGCGAGGGTGAGCTGATCTTCCGGCTGGTCTACGACAAAACCGGATGCACCAAGCCCTTCAAGCGTCTGTGGATCAGCTCGTTGGAGGACTCTGCCATCCGCGAAGGCTTCAACCATCTCCGGGACGGCAAGGACTATGACCGCCTCTATGAAGCGGCACTCAGCCGCTCGAAGGCAGACTGGATTGTCGGTATCAACGGCACCCGCCTTTTCACCACGCTCTATCACAAGAAGCTGGTGGTCGGGCGCGTCCAGACGCCGACCCTTGCAATGCTGGTGGAGCGTGACGGGAAAATCTCCACATTCCAGAAGGAGAAGTATTTCAACGTCCATGTCGGCAAGGGCGATCTGACCGCTGATCTGGAAAAGGTCAAAACCGAAGAGGAAGCAAAAAGAATTGCGGCGGCTTGCGAGAAAAAGCAAGCCGTCGTTTCTTCTCTCAAGCAGGAAACGAAGACCGTCAATCCTCCGAAGCTCTATGATCTGACCACCTTGCAGCGCGAGGCAAACCGATACTACGGCTTCACCGCCCAGCAGACGCTCGATCTCGTTCAGACGCTCTACGAAAAGAAGCTCCTGACCTATCCGCGCACAGACAGCCAGTTCATCACGGATGATATGGAGGACACTGCCCGTCAGGTCATTTCCATCGTCTGCCGCCAGCTTCCGCTTTTTTCCGGCGTTTCGGTCACTCCGGACATTGCCCGCGTAACCGACAACAGCAAGGTCACGGATCACCACGCCATTCTCCCGACACTCCAGCTTGAAAAGCAGGATGTTTCGGTGCTTCCTCAGTCGGAGCAGAAAATCCTCAATCTTATCGGGATGCGCCTTCTGTGTGCGACCGGTGAGAAGCACACCTACGCAGAAACGCAGATCTCGCTCTCCTGCGAGGGCTACGAGTTCAAAACCAAGGGGAAGACCGTCGCTCAAAACGGATGGAAAGCCATCGAAGAGCTGTTCAAGTCCTCCCTCAAGACGAAGGAAAAGGACGATCCCATGAAGTCCCTGCCCGAAGTCCACGAGGGCGATGTTCTGGATGGTGTGTCCGCCAGCGTCACCGAACACTTTACGACACCCCCGAAGCAGTACACGGATGTGATATTTTGTGAGCGTAAGGAGTGGATAGGAATTGAAGAAAGGAGTTCAG
>ENA-OWYG01001306-OWYG01001306.1-human-gut-metagenome-genome-assembly--contig:-NODE-1306-length-12391-cov-5.845412_pt1 | contig 12391 bp, 10 predicted proteins | sample MGYA00249747_ERZ652080 | MGnify/ENA primary metagenome ERZ652080 (study PRJEB26925, sample SAMN05827071) | human gut metagenome | biome: ENVO:2100002; feature: ENVO:00000062; material: ENVO:00002003...
AGCGTCAGATGTGTATAAGAGACAGGTTGTAAGCCTCGATCTCGATACCGAACTTGCGGGTGAAAGTATAATCCAGTGCAGCTGTCGCCGGATGGATATTCAGACCGCCCTCACGTTCATTCATCCGGCGCAGGGCGTTCACGACAAAACCGTAATTACCGTTGGTCACCATCCTTGCGATTTCCGCACGGGGAATCCCTAAAAGATACAGTTGCCGGATCTTGCTCGTTTTTGTTGTCTCTTGTGCTAAAATGCTTCTAACTTGCTTGTTCATAACTTGTTAGCTTCTTTATTTACTCTACTAAGATAATGCTTTTATAGGAGAAACTATAATCATAAGAACTTTATTATCACTGCATTAGCTTACTTTGTTTTAGACTAAAAGTCCTTATTGGGGGGATCCTTATCTTATCCGCTGCAAGTCCCGGATGACAAAAGGCGGCAATATATCGGAATAGTCAGATAACGATATATCATGATATGGCTGACCGCATAAGATGTGACATCGAAATAGGAATAGACGGGGATATGTTGATAGCGGTATAACGGGTTAGCCGGATAGCGATATATCATGATATGGCGAACCACATAGGGGGTGACATCGAAATAGAGATAACTAAAGCTATGCCGATAGTGGTATAGCGGACTAAAGACTACAGAAGAGATTCTCGAAAATCAATGAATTATGCTGTCAATCAATGATATTTCAATTTCCGATTCTTTTTTATATGGCTATATGGTTATAGCAGTATAGCGGGAAGACGCACGTTCTGTGGGGAAATATTCCCCTTCAGAAGATCGGAAATGCAGAAAAACCGGCGGAAACCGTATGCGTTTTTCCCCTGACAAAAGGCTTTATAGCACTATATGGATATAGCGTGATATTCAAAACGTTGTCCCCATTAGGGGACAGCAAGTTGTGTTTTCGTTAAACGAAAACAGGACGGTTTAACGGCGAATATGCCGACAAACCATCCCAGCCTTTGCCTCCGGAGTTGGTATGTTTATAAGTGAAAAGACAACAGTATTAAAACAGAAGCAATTTAGCATATTTAAAAAATCATAATTCATTTCAGCCTTGACATTTTATTTTTAAAGCATAACTTTGTGTTCGGATAAATAAAAATAGCTTCTTATGGTATATTGTAACTTATTGTTTTTGATATTTTTATAAATATAATATAACTAGATGTACATATCCAATAACGCTTACAGCGGTTTGAACTCACTTCGTGGAGGGCTGAAGCATAGCTATTGGAGCGGTTCATCACTTCTTGACACGACAACCTTTCAATCTGAAAGTGGAAAGCCATCATGTAATTATACGATTTCCCGAAATATGCAGTTTGGCTTTCAGGACACCCTTTCTATGGATTCCAATGTTTTTTTCATACGCTGATGGGGAATGTATTGGTACACCTATCTATTTCTTTTTTGCTTCCAATACGGTGTCCTAAAGGATACCTCACAAAGGCTTAATTTTAACGAACTGGCCCGTGTAACGAAAAAATACAGTTTATCCGTGAGAGTAACTGGTGCTGCCGACAGTTCTACTGGTACATCAGGTATCAACGATTCTTTGAATATATCAAGAGCTTGCTTGGTTGCTACAGAACTGGAATGACATGGAATATCGGCCGAACGTATTATCAGAATTAGTTAAGGAGAAATTGCCGACTATACACCTGCGGAATCCAACAGATATACGAAAGTAGAGTTGTTTTTTCAGAAGCGAAATAGAAATTTCACATAATTGATATTTAATTTTATCACAACTAATAAAGCCTCCCCGCTGTGAAACGAAAAGTTTTTTTTCGATATGGTACACGCTATGCCGCCATTTCCATACCGTCGAGACCAGAGTAAAAATTACTTCGAGGCTTCGAGTGACTCTTTTCTGAAACGTTTGAGGAGTTTTTCAAGTTCGAGTGATGCTTTGCGGGCACGGGTTCCGGCAGCTTTGTTTCCTTTTTCTACCTGGAGGCTGGCATCTTTTGAAAATTGATCAAACAATTCACTGATTTGTGCAAATGTTTTTTCCATGGTCATATTTTTAAATGTTATACAATACTTTGCAAATATAGTAAAAAAATCAGGGATCAGATTATATTGTAATATATTCGTTATAGTATGATATCTCCTTTTATCCTCTCCCATATATTTCCCATTCCGAGTATTTCCTGATCGTGTCATTGGCAATTCTCTTCGGAGGGATTTTATCTATAAAGTTAGTGATAAAAAGTGGGAAAACCGCAGTGGATGCAACGAGTGCAGGATAATAATGTGAAATACCGTTATTTGTTGATGTGGGGGGAAGTAGAGGAGAGCCTTTGATATGCTGGAAATCAAATGCAACTAGTAGAGAGATAACGGATTCATCCGGAACCGAACCGATTCTGTGATCGATTCTGAGTACGACAGAAGGAAGTAGAAAGAAACGCTGAAAGCGTGTAAAGCTGCTCAATAAACAGCTCGGGAGCTAAGGAAAGACGCTGATGAGTTCCAAACATAGATGAGAAAAAGCCGAAGCAATGAATCATGTTCTCCGCTTCGGCTAATTTGACTTACCTTTTTTCCCTCTGTGCCGTGTTCTTTCTCGAGCTGCAACTGTGTTAGTAAGCAGCTCCTTGTTTTTATTGCAACCCTTTAGTCTTGGCAAGGACGGAGCGCATACCCGAATCCCCGATCGACCATATATGTTGGCTGTACGTCTACTGAGCTAGTTCTAAGGTAATAATTATTGCCCTTCGCTACCGGATGTGCCGACCAGAAGCAACCCTGTGTCCCGATACTACCTGGCCGCATAGTGGAATAACTACGATACCCTAACGCCGGGAAGAAAATGCTCTGTGTTTTTTCGGAATTTGTATAAAAATACCAACCTTTTTCCGAACTACTCCAGGTACCGTTAACTTGAGTGGAAGATGATACACTTTCTCCTGTTGTGGTAAATCCTGTGAAAGCGTTACTGGCAGGAAGTTTAAAACCAACGGGACACGGATCGTAAATAGTCTTGTTAACAGGATTGTCATTGGCAGAAGTTGTTTTATTATCGGCACTCCACAGGTTGTAATAGGTATAATCTCCATTATATCTATTGTGCATCAGATTAGGATTGAGAATACAGTTCTTGATACAATCATTCCCGGCCGAAAAGGTTCCTTTCATAGGATTTGCTGTAGATGGAATTCCCTCCTTGTCATACCAGATTTTGGTTGTGTTACCCATTCCGTTCGAAGGGTAGAGCGGATCTTTACGTCCCCATTGATAAAAAGGAGCATTACTTCCGGTAGCGATTACGTTCGCCAACTGCTTGATGGTTATTTCCTTACTCTGGTCCCCGGCAATGAATTTTACCTTGCAACTCCGTTCTTCATAGGTGATGGTATTACCGTCGCATTGTCCCAGATTAACGGGCATAAAATTATATTTTACGTTTTGATGATTGGTTATCTCAATCACATTGTTAATGTCTTCGTCTGTAACCCAGACATGCCAGGACCAGAGGATGGCATCACTCACATCCTTGATCGCAATGACGGCATTGCCTTGCCGGATGGAAGAACGGTCCACTTTGAAAGAGATATTGCCGCCATTGGAATCGGCATTGTATTTTATATCCGTAACCAGGTTCATCGCATCCTGCCAGACCAGTTCGGCCTTGGCCGGCGTACATCCATTACCGCTGATGTATGGATCCGTGATCCCGTTCCCGGCATGGTTGATGAAAGGATTCAGGATATTGGTTCCTGTCACCGTGGAGGTATACGCGGAAGCGTTCGTGGCTGAGTTCTTGATCGCATTGCCATATACCAGCGGCAAAGAATAGTAACCGGGAGCGTTGACCACGTAACAGTTGGCAGTGTTCTCAACAGTATTCCCCCCGGTGTTGTTGGAAAGGTTATACGGTGTGGTTTCCGATCCCTTGGCTGTGGCCGCCTTCAAAGCATTCTCATGTAAATCATTTGATATTCCGGTCTGCGCCTCGACCGTCGCATCACAAGGTTGCGCAAATTCACCGCCGGTACCAGATGCCGTGAATGCGGTAAGCCATACCGGCTTGGTGTCTGTCCACGTGGTTCCGTCTTCTGCATATTGTGCGGTCCATTCGGCAGCTTCTTTTTCCCCTTGGGCGTTTTGCCTGTAACTGGTAACACAATATTGCTGTGTACCACCGGTATATGTAAAATCGGCCAGGGCAGTGACATCAAGCGTGTAAGTCCAGTTGAGAGAACTACTGGATATTTTGTAGGTCACAGTCTTGCCCATCGGCCACTCACTTCCTTTTATATCGGCTATTAAAGTGTGGCCTGTATGGGTGTCGTCTGTGAATAAGACTTCTATCTGCGCGCCCTCAGGAAACCGCTGGGGCAGCATCATAAAGGTCTGCGCCTCACTCGTGAGCGCCTCGTCAGCTGTTCCTGTCGTCACTTTATCCAATGCCTGTGAGAAGGAGGCGGGAGTATCCAAACCGCTCCAGGTTTGTGTCCCCATATTGTAAGTTCCTCTGGAATAAACGTTTTTCAAACGGACCTGCTTGACCGTACCTTCCCGCATATCATTCCCGCACACGAATCTGACGGCGGTCAGTGCATGGTTGAAGGTCAGTGCAACAGCCGTGTTACTGTTTCCCCCGAGCTCAGATGACCGGGCTACCAGCAGGTCCTCCTGTTGGCTCACCTCTTCCGGCACGGTCACGCTGATACGGGGGGGAGCCGGCCTGCCCCTACCCGGAAAACACGTACCGGGCGTTCTCTTTGGGTGCATAGGCGAATTCCGCAGGCATTTTTATTATATCATCCGAAAATAGAAAGATAATCAGGCATAGCTATGCATACCGCCCAGCAGATAATTTACTCCGAAGTAAGTCATCAGCACCGTAAGGAAAGCCAACACCATATAAGCATGGAAGAACCGGGGTTGCCGGAAGACGGCAAGCGATGGTCCGTGGAATGCCGCACCATAGATTAAAAAGGAGATCAAAGCCCAGACTTCTTTCGGGTCCCAGGCCCAATAACGCCCCCATGAAACATTTGCCCACACAGCACCAATAAAAATTCCCGCCCCCAGACAAAATACTGCCGGATAGAGCATCAACCGACTGAAAAGCATCAATTGCTCCACACGGACCTTACGCTGTTCCTGAATCTCCGAATCGATTGCCTTTTTTCGCCAACCTCCTATGCAGAATGCCAGTAATCCATTTAGCATCATAAAGGCAAACAATGCATAAGATACCATAATCAGAGAAACATGAATACTTAACCAGGGAGACAGCAACACAGGCATCAGAGGAGTGATCTGAGGATTGTTCTGCCCAAGATAAGCTACCAACAAGGCAAAACCCGAAATGAGCAATCCAAAAGACAACGTAAAAGAGAAGCGACACCGGAATATGCATGCAAGCAGAAGTGTACACAGTGCCATAAATTGCATGGTTTCATATCCATTGCTCAACGGAATACGTCCGCCAACATACCACCGCAAACAGTAGCCAAAGAGTTGAAAAAGGAATGCTGCATAAAGTGCAACTGTAAAAACGCTCCATGCCTTACCTGCCGAACGATGCATGCTGCAATAAAGTAAATAGAAAAATGCCAGCATCCCTACAGTCAGATTGAACATGAACAACAGTTTGCTGAATGGAATACGATTGTACAATATTTCAGCCTGCACTTTTACGTCAGATAGTGGTTTTATACTCCCATCTTCCGGTAAAGGATGGATAAGTGTTCCACTCCGTAGCATCAGTATCAATCCTACCTTTTCGTCCGTTTCCATGATAGCCTTTTCCAACGAAGTCATTTTCATATGTGGCTTTTGTCCACCCTTCCAAAATTCCTGCAATCGATAGTTTTGTCCATCAAACAAATCAGTAAGACGGGCATAAGAAGACGATAACCGGAGTAAATGACGAAGTTCCGCACTCTTTATATAAATCATCGGTTCATTCTGCCAAACCTCCGGACGAAGTAGCCAACCTCCGACAACCTGTTCGGGTGTCATACCACCATAAGAAGGTTTTCCGGTCAGTTTCAATACAAAGTCTCGTGCAAGAGTATTAAAAGGTACTACGCGATCATGATAAATCACTTGTTTGAATGCCAGACTATCCGCCTGCCTGAGTGCAAGTGCCGGAAGGCTTCTGTTTTCTGCTTGCACCACCGTTACCACAGCCATGAGCAACCACACAAACATTCCCCCTTTCCGAAGCAATGGATGCCTGAGTAATCTACGGAATTCTCCACTGCGACCGACAAGCATCCACAACATGGAGATACCCAGCAAAATATATCCTGCATACGTAACCCCTATTCCCCACGGATCATAATTCACTGACAACCAACTCCCCTCCTTATCATCATCAAAAGAAGACTGGTAAAAGCGATACCCCTGACGAGAGAGGATACGATTCATGGAAACTGGTTCCGCATCCCGGATATAGCTGACATAATCTGCCGGAGCCTCCGTCCCCGGATAATACTCCACCCGGAAACTGTCCAGACACAATGTGAATGGTAATTCGATCACCCGCTTACTGTCTTGGTCTATGAAAGTTCCCACCTCAGTGCCTACTGTGAGATGCATATATCCTTTCTTGCTGCATGAAAATGTAATCATGGCTCCCACCAAGATAAAAAGGAAGGAGCCATGCAACAACAATGCCGGGAGATGCCGCCACAACTGCCGCTTAACCAACACGACAACTGCCAATGCAGCAAGTACTCCCCACAAACAACAAAACCAAACTGTATGATAAACATACTTTTCTACAAACTCTGTTCCGCGTACATGCTCCACAAAGGTCACCACAGCAAGTAAAGCCACCAGACAGATATATAAGGAGACGAGACTTTTCTTCAGATTAAAAAGGTGCATATTCCTTATTCTTCAAAGCCTTAACTCCCATACATTCCATTTCGATCAACCATCCGGGACGGCATACAGGCGCATGTACAAATACTTTAGGAGTATCTGGGAAACACTTGTCATACATACTCTTCACAACTGCATAGTCTGCAATGTCACGCAAGTAAACAATCATATGCCCCAAATCATCAAACGTGCACTCCGCCTCTTTCAGCAAGGCTTCTACATTTTCCCACATCCGTTCCGTCTGCCTACGGATGTCGCCGGGGTATACTACTTCCCCTTTATTGTTGATACTTGCCGTACCTGAAATAAACACTTGACGCCGGTCACCGTAATCGACATACGTTCCGCGTTCAAAGCTGACACCATACTCATAAGTAGGATTCAGATGCGTAGGAGCATAAAGGAAGTGTATCTGTTCCGGCTTTAAGCCTGCCACAGCATAGGTATCCATTTGCACCAATACTTTAGGATCAGCATGACGTCCGCCGATACCTGTACTGGCAATATAGTGTGTTTTTTCCGTCAGGTTCTGAGTGACGAAAACCTCATTACGCGCCTTTACCACACCGGCATAATTCACATCCACATTCTGTACGAAGAACCAGGTACGGATACAGTTATCCGCCAATTTACATCCTTGTTCCATAAGTTGCATCGCGTAGTCATTCAGCAACAAACGGGTCTGGTACTCAGAATTTGCGGCACGATTGAAAACACTGCCTCCCCACAGGTGGCGGTACGCATTGTGCTTTACTTCAAACAATCCGTTGTGCAGCACTTGTGTCTGCACATTGGTCTGTAAATAAGCCCACAAAGCTATTTTCGTCCCATCCAAAGGGGGTTGCTCTACCACGGAAAGAGCACAGTCGGAACTTTCGGTAGTGATAGCCAGCAGGAGGTCAGCCTGATTGGCGGTATCACTCAGAAAATAACGTTTAAACACAGCCATGGCACCTTTCAATTCACCTGCAAGCAAATCATTGTAGGCATTGGCTACTGCATTTAATTGTTCTTCATAAGTGTCTTCCGGCCGGGTAGAGTGAATCATTACATGAAACTCTGAAACGCCTTCTTTTACTTCATATTTAAAAATCTCGGTTAATGTATTCTCTGATTGATTGGTTGGTTGTTTTTTGTTGTTCATTTCCAATATCGTTTACTCGTTATTCAAAAAAATACCTTCGTTTATCCAATTATCTATCAGTTTCAATAAGGGTTGCTCATCTTCTGACAGCATATCGGTATGGTTCATACTCGTATCACCAGCCCTGTTCAAGACCAGATGTAGAAAACTCTCTTCTGCACTGCCGGGCTTCACCAATAGTATATCACTATTCTTATGCGCCGGCTGGTTGACCAACGCATGATAGCTCTTACCCTCCGTCAGAAATAAATTACCCGATGCAGAACCGGTCTGCCCATGGCACGCTACACATCTTTTATCGAAAACCTGTGACTGGATGGAACTGAACATACCCACGTCCAGTGTTCCCACATCCATTAATATAGTATCTGTAATAGCTGCGAGTTCTTCATCTTCCATCGTCTTAAATTCGACAATACATTCGCGCAGACGACTGATAACACACAATTTGAGTGATTTCACTTCATCACTGATACCTCCCAGTGTCATAACGATATCTGTTCCGTCGGTTACATTGACTGGCAGTGATTTCGTTATAACAGCGTATTCACTTTTATCATTGAAGCCTGCCACAACGACACTATAATCATCCGTCCAATTGCTGATACCACTGAAACGACCTGTCAACTTTAGGACTCGGCCACCACGCTGCACCTCTATCTCCTTCTCATAGATTCTTCCATCATCACATGAACAGAAGCAGAGTGTCATCCAGATAGCAGCAAAGAATAATATACATTTCTTCATAACTACTCTCTTTGTTTTTTTAGAAAGTATATTGCAGCATTACTGTTGCAGAATGAGTGGCCAGACCTAAATTATCATTATCTCGGTCGAGCTGTGTATCGTGCCCCGTACGGGCAATATACTGGTACATAGCCTGGAGTTTCAGGTTACAACCCTTAAAGAAATAATTCACACCCACAGCCGGCATATTCAGAAATCCGTCATCGCTGGTACCGTTACGGTTAAAGAAGTCATAACGCAAGGCAGCCTGCAAACGGGGAGCTACAAAGTAGCCGCCCTGTACATAACCACCCAGGTAATTGTATGTCTCATTTATTTTCTGACGATCGGTGAAGCCCACATTCATATAGTATGCTTCGGCGCCCAGATACAGTTTATTCTTTAACATGGCAAATTCCACTCCCACACGGGTATCATTGGTACTTTCATTCTCACTTTCCACATTGATTGAAGCCGATACACCGAACATGATCTTATCTTCATTCAAACGGTTAGGATTACCTTGGGTGGACGGCATCACACCTTTAGGCATATAAGTAAAGCGTCCCGCATACAGTAAAGAAGGAATATGCCAATCATCACTCAGAGTTTTTGTAGCTGTATTTACAGAAGAACCGGTACCATTGAATAAACCTACTTCATAGCCAAATTTATCAGCTAACAATCCGTGAATTTCAACACCGAGGTCAAAACCGGTACCGATGTTAGGCGTTACCGCATTCAAGGAATAAGGCAGAATGATGGCGGAAGTCAATGATACTGGCAACTGCGGCAACAATGTTTCGCCCAACGTCGTCAGATAAGCATGTGAGAAAGGTGTTTTGAATTTACCGACACGCACGGCAAACTGTTTTTTAAGTTGCACATCGAACCATGCTTGTTGAAGCAATGCTCCCCCACTGGCAGCCGCATTGATAGAAAGATTAAAGGCTACTTTACCAAAAGCTTTACCAGTGAAGCCCAATACAGCATAGGGAATTGAGAAACCGGAATTAGCTACATTATCCTGATTGTATGCCTTATCCAGGCCTTCATCATCATACCAATTGAAATTTGCACAAGTCTGTACCAACAGATAGGGCTTGAATACAAAGTCTCCCTTCTTGGTTTCTATCGTAAATCCCTCTCTTCCGGCAAGTGACACTACACCGTTTTCTGTATCTTCTTCATGCTGTGCCATAGCAGCCAACGAAAGGGCAGCCATTACAACCATTAAAATTAATTTCTTCATAATTGCTTGTATAATACTTATTGGTTTTATTGTTCGTTATTTGTTTTATAATGATTTCAGAAATGCGACCAAAGCATTACGATCTTCTTTACTCATCTTTTTGAAGAGATTCTTCGATGCTTCACCTTCACCACCGTGCCACATGATAGCCTCAATATAGTTGCGGGCGCGCCCATCATGCAAGAAGTAAGTATGACCATTCACAGTTTCCTGCAATCCGATACCCCAAAGCGGAGTCGTACGCCATTCGTTGCCACGGGCCAAACCGCTTACATAGTTATCATTCAGTCCTACGCCCATAATTTCAGAGCCCATGTCATGAAGCAGGAAGTCCGAATATGGATGAATTGTCTGACTACCCAGCCAAGGAAGGCGGGTTCCGTTCAGCAGTATAGAACCACGTGGTTTTGTGTGCAAGGTGGTTACATGGCAGAGATGGCACTTCGCCTTATAAAAATTCTGCTCACCCTTGATCACTTGTTCATTATTCACATTGCGACGTGCCGGAACACTAAGGCTCTGCATGTAGAGATCTACATTCTCCATTTCTTCCGTAGATACATCCAACTGGGCATAAGAAAGTCCCATCATACTGCCTTGATTTACTTGTGCCTGTCCTTCACAGATTTCTTCGGGATAGCGGCTGTTCGTAACTCCCATATCGCTGGAGAAACCAAGTTCCACTGTCAGGTCGGCATGCTGTGCTTTATTACCGGACAAGCCTAAACTTCTCATTCCTCTCTCGGAGATATAGTTGCAACGGCCACTGATACCATATTCCGGATAATTGCTTTTAGCAGCCAAAGCTTCAATTTCAGTGGGATCGAGCGCCATCATTTGTCCCATACCTACGTGGCGCAGAGGAATACGCACCGTACAGAACAGGTCTTCGGGTTTGATGCTGTCCGCATACCATTCATAAATAGAATAATTGGGTTTGCAAAGTTCATACGTCTCACCATCAGGGAACTGGAAAGTCTCATAGGTATATTCCACTTTCAGTTTTCCCTCGGGCTTCACACCATAAATAGCCTGATCATGAAGCACACGTCCATAATCCTGAAAGAAAGCTCCATTCTTACGACTAATATAAACCAACATAGACGAAAAGCCGGAGCTACCGGAACCACCTTCGCTCCACAAAGTAGGTTGCGTACGTCCGGCATTTCGGTGACAGCTACCACAAGAATAACCGGCATAAACCGGTCCCAGTCCTCCACCTATTCCATTACTACTGGTGCGGATATCATCATACAATTTGTCACCACGGGTGAAACGTTTATCGTATGCCCCTGTTATCCAGTCAGCCGACCTGTCATAAGCATAAGAGGAAGTCAGGAAGTTGGTAGCAGTACCGGCAGAGAGGGCAAAGCCGGCAGGTACTTCTATATTATCCACATCAATTCCATCATCCTCGCAGGCAAACAATGCCAGAAGCGAAAAACAGATTGGAAATGAGTATTTTAATAAGCCATTCATTCGTTATTGAATTATTATTGCAAAATACGTAACTAACATTTATCTTTTTAACGCAGATGTTGCGGAAACAACAGAATATTCATTATCCCACTGTTTCCGCAAAATCTGATTTCTAACAAGTAAAAATCTTACTGAATGGTACGGGCTTCGCCATCTTTGAAGATCAAATATTCCAAAGTGTGGTAACCACGCAAAGCTTGTGCACCGGCAATTTTATCATCTTCTTCATCATAGTCACCATCCCAGTTCAAGTCTGAATAGTTACCGGAAGTCAGGATCTGTACGATACCATCCTGATCGAGTGGCCAGCTATCCATATTGGGGTCAAGACCTTTGTCGGCAACCGGACCAAAAAGGAATGCCTCACTGGTTTCCCACGGTGTACGAGCAGCAAGCCATGCTGTGGCGCAAGCCTTGAAGTTAGCATTGCTGGGAGAAGTACGGAATGTCTCAACAGCATCGAAAAGAGCCTGATTTCCCGCTTTCAAATCAGAGTAAGTAGGTAATACAACTACATCCACATAATTTTTTACGACTTCAGCCAACACTGTTTTATCAATACCTTCGATACAACTCTTCAAACTACCCTTGAGTACTCCCTCTAAAGTGGCACAAGCTTCCATAGCACTTACTGCTTCCGGACTATTGATATTGTTGCGGAAAGGACTCGGGATAGCCCAAATTGCTGCTGCTGCGTCATCAATCGCTTTTTTTACTTCAGTATCAAGATTAGCATTTACCGCGGCTACTGCTTTTGAGAGAGATAACTCGCTAATAGCCCCTGTACGTGTTCCGTAATAAGCATTGCGAATAGAATAGATATTGTTACGATAGTCTTCACGAGAATGCCAGCTATACCATGACTCTACAGCCTGTCTCTTATACACATCTGACGCTGCCGACGACTAGTCGAG
>ENA-OWYG01001307-OWYG01001307.1-human-gut-metagenome-genome-assembly--contig:-NODE-1307-length-12380-cov-4.101339_pt1 | contig 12380 bp, 10 predicted proteins | sample MGYA00249747_ERZ652080 | MGnify/ENA primary metagenome ERZ652080 (study PRJEB26925, sample SAMN05827071) | human gut metagenome | biome: ENVO:2100002; feature: ENVO:00000062; material: ENVO:00002003...
CCTATCTGTTGGACTTGGCGAACGGAGACAAAAGTTTCCAAGGCATCGACAAGCGCGCCTCCCGGGTGCCGCTGTACTTCCCGAGCTCGACAGCGTACGACGGATGGCTGTACACCATGGGCTTCTCGGTCTACGAGAACGGTGGCCGGGTGATACGGGCCACGCCGATGGAGACGCTGCCCCAACCCGGCGACCTACCTGAACCTGGACCCGGCCCTACGCCCGGACCTGGCCCTGCAGCTGCGCCGGAACCGGTTGTCGGCAAGGGGGATGCAACGTCTCTGGCGAGAACCGGCGACCCATTAGGCGCTTTCGTGCCGGCTATCACGCTGGCCGCCGGTGTCATGCTCGCAAGCATAGGCGTTGCCACGGCTGCACGACGAAAAGCGAAAAAGAACAGGCTATGAAGACGGCAGCGGATGCCACCGGATCTTCTCGATGCGCGCACCAGAGCCTATCGGGGTCAAAGGAAGTAAAAGAAGGATGTCTTTGCAAAAAACGACCGGTTATTCGATCTGAAACAGGAGATAGGTTATGAGCGAATCCAAGAAGCACGACTCTTTGAGCGCCGAAGAGCTGGACGGGGTGGCTGGCGGCGTATTTTTTCGGAGGGATCCCTCCGAATCGTTCTGCCCGTTCTGCAGTATGAGCACGAAGGATCCCAAGTTTAAAGACACTCACCTATATCTTGGCGAAGGAGAGCGTTTCTGCGAGGTGGAATGCAAAACCTATCCTGGCGACGAAATCTGGTGAGATATGGTGAAGGCCGTCGAGGGATCGACGGCCTTCACGGAAGAATGGAAGCTCGCGCTTACGCCTCGATGCCGCGGCTCTGGCGCATGATGTCGTAGGCCAGCCACGTGCAGGCGCCGATGACCAGCAGCGCCTTCTGGCTGCCCGAGCGCTCGACTTCGGCCTTGGCCTCACCAACGATGCCTCGGTCATGCTCCTTCTTCACCACGTCGGCGAGGGTGGTGCACACCAGCAGGTAGACGACGTCGCCGATAAGCAGGAAGGGGTCGTCCAGGAATGTGCCGCCCAAGAACCAGTTGTACACGATCATCGCCAGGATGACGATGGAGATGCCCCAGCTGAGCGCGCGATAGGGGCCGACCTTGCTCGCATCGTTGGAAGCGCGCAGGCCAAGGAAGGCAACGATCAGCTGCAGGGCGCCCATGATCAGGACCAAAATGCCCACGGCCATGGTAAGGATGCCCGCCGTCGTCTCGGTGCCCTGGAAGTTCACTGCGTCGTTCAGGCCGAGCGAGTCGGCCGCCGCGCCGGAGGCTATGATGATCGCGCCCGAAAGCGCAACCAAAACTCCGAAGATGATCATGATGATAGAGGTGATGCGCAGAGCTTTCTGCGTACCGGTGCGAGGGGGATGCGCCATAGTACGTCCTTTCTCGAAAACGGATCTTTTAAGTCGAAGTATAGGAGCGCTGCGTCCGATAGGCGCGCGAAAGAGCCCGACAACGGAAAGGACGGCACGAGCGCGGCATATCCCGAAACGAACGCCGACGAGCCCGCGCAGATCCCTAGTCCCCGCCGACGGCGGACAAAGGCATGGCCGGTGCGTACAACCAGAACCTGCTCAAGTTTCTGAAATCGCACTGCGGCGATGACCCCAAGGCCCGCTTTTATGTGGTGGGCCAGACCGGCTACCGCGCCCTGCTGCACAAGGACCCCCGCCTGGTGGAAGATTTTCTGTACAGCGGCCAGGCCCCCACATTGCAGCGTGCGCGTGACATCACGGCGGACATGATCGATACGTTCAAGGCGGATGAGGTGGATGAGGTTTACCTCATCTACACCAAGATCCAGAACGCCCTGACCGCTGAACCGGTCATGCTGCAGCTGCTGCCGCTGGAACGCTCCCACTTTGCGCCGCTGCCGCCCACACTGGGCGATCCCCATGGCGAGGTTGAGCTGTTCCCCGATGCGTGGTCGGTGTTCAAGCAGATGGCCCCCATCTACATGCACGGCATGATCTTCGGTGCCATGACCGAGAGCTATTGCGCCGAGCAGAGCGCCCGCATGACCGCCATGGATTCCGCCACCAAGAGCGCCACCGAGATGATCCACGACCTGCAATTGGAGTACAACCGCACCCGGCAGGGCTCCATCACCCAGGAGATCACCGAGATCATCGGCGGCGCGGCAGCAGTACAGAGTTCAGAATAACCTCTCCGTCATCGCTAACGCGATGCCGCCTCCCCTAGCAGGGGAGCTGTCGAGCGAATGCAAGACTGAGAAGTTTCACACAATGATTACAAGAGGCAAAACGTATGATACAGGGAACTATTATCCGCGTAGCGGGCCCTGTGGTGGACGTGCAGTTCACCGCGGGCAAGCTGCCTGCCCTGCAGGAAGCGCTCACCGTGTCCGCTGAGGGCACCGAGCGCACCATGGAAGTGGCGCAGCATGTCAATGAGACTACCGTGCGCTGCATCATGCTTTCTGCCAGCGAGGGTCTGGGCAAGGGCATGACCGTGAACGCAACGGGCCACGGCCTGACCGCCCCCGTGGGCGAGGCCACGCTGGGCCGCATGTTCGACCCCCTGGGCCGCCCCATCGACGGCAAGGGCCCGGTGGACGATGTGCCGCACTGGCCCATCCACCGCAAGGCCCCCAGCTTTGCTGAGCAGAAACCTGCAACTGAGATTCTGGAAACGGGCATCAAGGTCATCGACCTGCTGGCCCCCTATGCCAAGGGCGGCAAGATCGGCCTGTTTGGCGGTGCCGGTGTCGGCAAGACCGTCCTGATCCAGGAGCTGATCCACAACGTGGCCACCGAGCACGGCGGCTACTCCATCTTTACCGGCGTTGGTGAGCGCAGCCGTGAGGGCTGTGACCTTTGGGGCGAAATGAACGCTTCCGGCGTTCTGAACAAGACCGCCCTGATCTTCGGCCAGATGAACGAACCGCCGGGAGCCCGTATGCGCGTTGCCGAAACCGGCCTGACCATGGCAGAATACTTCCGCGAGGAAAGCCACAAGGACGTGCTGCTGTTTATTGACAACATCTTCCGTTTTGTGCAGGCCGGCTCCGAAGTTTCCGCCCTGATGGGCCGTATGCCCTCCGCCGTTGGTTACCAGCCCACGCTGGCCAACGAGCTGGGTGCCCTGCAGGAGCGCATCACTTCCACCCGTGATGGGTCCATCACCTCGGTTCAGGCCGTTTATGTGCCTGCCGACGACCTGACCGACCCCGCCCCGGCCACCACCTTTGCCCACCTGGATGCCACTACCGTTCTGTCCCGTAAGATCGTGGAACAGGGTATCTACCCCGCCGTGGATCCGCTGGATTCCACCAGCCGCATCCTGGAAGCAGACATTGTGGGCGAGGAGCATTATCGCGTGGCCCGCAAGGTACAGGCTACCTTGCAGCGCTACCAGGAACTGCAGGACATTATCGCCATCCTTGGCATGGACGAACTGGACGACAACGATAAGCTGACCGTTGCCCGCGCCCGCAAAATCCAGAAATTCCTGTCCCAGCCGTTCTTCGTTGCCGAGAACTTTACCGGCCTGCCGGGCAAATATGTGCCCCTGGCCGAAACTGTCAAGGGCTTTGCCGCCATCGTGGACGGTCAGGTCGATGATCTGCCCGAATGGGCGTTCTTCAACGTGGGCACGCTGGACGATGCTCGCAAGAAGGCTGCCGAAAAGGGCGGTGTGGCCTGATGGAAAAGTTCATTCTGAACATCACGGCCAGCAGCGGCGAGTTTTTCCAGGGCGAGTGCGAAAGCCTGACTCTGCCCACCGCTGACGGCCAGTACGGCGTACAGGCCGGACACAGCCCGGTGCTGGTTGCCCTGGAAATGGGCATCATGCAGTTCACCGTGAACGGCGAAACCCGCAGCGTACTGGTAGGCGATGGCATTGCCGAAGTGACCCCCACTTACGTTGTGCTGTTGGTCGACAGCGCCGAGCGCCCGGAGGATATCGATAAGAACCGTGCCGAGGCCGCCCGCATCCGCGCCGAGGAACGCTTGCAGCACAAGCAGAGCATGCACGAGTATTACCAGAGCAAGATTGCCCTGAACCGTGCCATGCAGCGCCTGCAGGCTACTGCAAAATACAACCGCTGATTACCTTCCAACAAAGTTGCCACCCGTTCTGTGCAGGGGATCCCTGCGCAGAGCGGGTGGCTTTGTTTTATCCTGTATCTGCTTTTCGTCTTAATTTGTCTTACTTGTTATAGTAATTTTATATCAAAATTAAGATTCAGTCTTTTTCTTGTTGACAAAGCAGCCCAAACTGTGTACAATCAGCAGTAAGGGAATGTCTTTCCCCCTCCCGGCCCATACTATGGTGTAGATACGCCATAACCATGTCCGGCAAACAGCAGCGGAACACGCTGCTTTACAGTCATAATTAAAGGAGGGAACCTTTTTATGGTTACCAAAATCAGCAATAATGATCTTTCCCAGGCCAAAGCACAGGGCGTGGCCGTTCTGGATTTTTCTGCAACCTGGTGCGGTCCCTGCCAGATGCTTGCCCCGGTCCTGCATGAGCTTGCCGATGAAGTTGGCAGCAAAGCCGCATTTTACAGCATTGATGTGGACGAAAACCGCCAGCTTGCCACCGAATACGGCATTTCCAGCATCCCCTGCCTGGTCGTACTGAAAAACGGCCAGGAATCCGCACGCAGCGTCGGTTTCCTGCCCAAGCAGGCTTTGCAGGATATGTTGGATAAGTATATTTGAGAGATACGCACGGCCTAAAAAGGAGCAGTTCCCCTTCAGCGCAGCGGGCGCACATTGTGCGCCCCTACGGGTGGGGGTGCACCATAAATATTGCCGCACATTATAAAATGTACTGTAGGGAACGGTCTTGAACGTTCCGAAAGCATGAGGAGAATACCATTCTTACTTTTGCTGCTACCTACAACACGATTTGGCTTCCCTTGAGGGAAGCTGTCCGCGCCGCGGACTGAAGGGTGGTTCCTTAAGCAGGGCCTAAATATTTACATTGTCCGCCACCCCGGCGGCCAGAGGCCTCTGTGTCCGCAGATGCATTTCGGAGGCCTCGCCCTACCGTGTAATTACCAACAAATGCTCAGTAAATTTTACGCCCGTCCGGGGCGTCGGAGACGCCGCCCCCTACAAGCGTTTATTGCTTCGTTGCAAATTTCCAATGCTCAACGTTGCAATGTTCCCGGCGGGGTCGGGTGACCCCGCCCTACCGGTTATTTTATGTCCGCAATGCATAATAAATTGCGCTGTAGGGAACGGCCTTGACCGTTCTGGCACCACAAAACATCTGCTTAAACCAACCTCGCCGCTCCCTTTCTCCACCTCCAATTCCTAATTCCACATTACCTCCTAACTCCTAACTAAAAAACGCCATGCTTTCTTCGGAAAGCATGGCGTTTTTCTTATTTCACTTTTTCCTCAATTGCGCAGGCATCATAGGGTTTCAGCTCCATGCTGCCCAAAACGTTTTTGCCGCTCAACAGGTCTGCACCGGCTTCCACCTGCACCTTAACTGCGCTCTGGGTGGTGTTGATGTAGAAATGGTAGCGCGCGTTCTCGCTTTCGCGGCAGTGGTATTCCACACCCTGCGGCAGGTCACGCAGGTGCACCTTGGCATCGGCCAAAGCTGCACGCAGCACAGCGGCGTTGCCGGCATCATCCAGGCGCGCACCGATGTAATAAGCGTGCCCCTTGCCGAACACATGGTGGGTCACAGCCGCATGGCCGGAATAGAAATCCTGTCCATACACAGCCACCACCTCGGTACCCTCGGCAGGCTGCAACAGTTCGCAGTAATCCTTGATGCTGCTCTGCTGGCTGCTCTTGACCCAGATGGCACGGTTGCCCTCGCCGGGGTACAGGGTGTCCAGTTCGCTTGCGGTCACGCCAAACACTTTGCGCAGGCCGTCACCGGGGAACCCGCCCAGCCAACACAGGGTGCTTTCATCCACATAGCCCAGCAGATAGGTGGCCACAACGGTGCCGCCGTTTTCCACATATTCGCGGATCTTTTGTGCAAAACCAGGCTTGGTCATAAACAGCATGGGCAGCACCACCAGCTTATAGCGGTTCAGGTCTGCATCCACGCCCACAACGTCGGTTTCCACACCGCAGTGGTTCAGCTGGGCGTACAGCTGGCAGCAGGTTTCGCGCAGATTCTTCTGCTTGATCTGCATGCCCCAGGCGTCATCCAGCGCCCAGCGGTTGTCCCAGTCAAAGATCATGGCCGCGTCCGCTTTGGGCAGGCTGCCGCACACCGGGGTCAGGGCGGCCAAGGCTTCGTTGGTGGCGGTCACTTCGTTGAACACGCGGGTATCATCGCGGCCATCGTGGTCCACAACCGCGCCGTGGAACTGCTCAGAGCCGCCGCGGCCCTTGCGCCACTGGAAGTACTGCACGCCGTCCGCACCACAGGCCACTGTCTGGATAGCGCTCATCCGGTTCACGCCGGGGCGCTTGAGCTTATTATACTCGTGCCAGTTCACCAGGCTGGGGGTGCTTTCCATCAGCAGGAACGGCTTGTCCGGCTTGCAGCCGCGGATCAGCGCATGATCAAACGCCGTCATGCCCGCCGTCACGGTGGTGCTGCGGTCGGGGCGCCCCCAATGGGGGTAACTGTCCCAGCAGACAAAATCCAGCTCTCTTTGCAGCTTGTGGTAGTCCAATCCGGGGAAGTACTCCATCAGGTTCGTGGTAATGGGCACATTGGGGGTCCGCTTGCGCAGGATCGCCGTTTCGCTGTGTACATAGTCCATCATGTTCCAGGTGGTAAAGCGCCGCCAGTCCAGCTTCAGGCCGTTCAGGCTCTGCTCCCCGTTATCAAACGGCGGCTCCACCTCGTCAAAGCTGTCGTAGTGGTGGCTCCAGAAGCTAGTCCACCAGGCATGGTTCAGGGCATCAATGGTATGATACTTTTCTTTCAGCCAGCCGCGGAAGCGCTCTTGGCACAGCGGGCAGTAGCATTCGCCGCCCAGCTCATTGGAAATGTGCCACAAGATCAGGCCGGGGTGGTCGCCCACAGCGTCGATCAGGTGGTTCAGCAGCTCCTCTACCTTCTGGCGGTAGATGGGGCTGGTCAGGCAGTGGTTGTGGCGCATGCCCTGGTGGTCCCGCACACCGTTGGACTGCACGCGCAGCACTTCGGGGTATTTGCGTGCCAGCCAGTTGGGCTTTGCACCAGTGGGCGTTGCCAGCTCGGTATAAATGCCCTGGTCATACAGTCGATCCATGATCTCGCGCAGCCAAGTAAAGTTATATTCCCCCTCGCGCGGCTCATATGCTGCCCAGGCAAACACACCCAGCGTAACGCTGTTCATTCCGGCCTTTTTCATCATGCGGATGTCCGCTTCAAGAATATCCGGGCGGTCCAGCCATTGATCCGGGTTATAATCGCCGCCGCACAGCATCACAGGGGCTTTGGTGATAAAGTTCATAGTGGATTCCCTTTCCTCTACACTGTAAAGCATAAAACAAAAATTAGGAATCGGAAACCCGAAAGACGGAACTGGCGGTCTGTACCGAAATTCCTCATTCCTGATTTCCAATTCCTAATTATAGTAGATTCTGCAGCTATTGTGCCATGTGCCGTTGATGCGAAGGTTTAGCCCTTTGCTGCACCGGAGGTAATGCCCTCAACATAGAACTTCTGCATGATGACAAACAGGATGGAGATGGGGATAGCCACCAAAACACCGCCTGCGCAGAAACGGGAGAAGTAGCTGTTGATCAAAGCCTTTTGCAGCATGTTGTACAGGCCGATTGCCACCGTCCAGTCCGACGAAACGCCGGAGTTCAGGATCATCTTTGCCATAACAAAGTCGGTCCACGGCGTCAGGAAGGAGTTGATAATGGTGTACACCAGGATCGGGCGGGACATCGGGATGACGATCTGGAAGAAGATGCGCGCTTCCGAAGCGCCGTCCAGCTTGGCGGCCTCACGCAGTGCCACAGGCACCGTATCAAAGAAGCCCTTGCAGATCAGGTAGCCCAGGCCGGAAGAGCCCGCGTATACCATGATCAGACCGGCGTAAGAGTTGGTCAGGTTCATGTACTTCAAAACAAAGTACACAGCGATCATGGCCAGAACGCCGGGGAACAGGTTGACGGTAACGGACAAGTTCTGCAGCAGCTTGCGGCCCTTGAAGCGGCAGCAGCTTATGGCGTAAGCCACCATCAACACAAAGCAGGTGGAGATCACACAGTTAAAGCATGCCACAACCAGGGTGTTCATGAACCAGCGCGGGAACTGTGCAACAGAGTCCGGCTCTGTCATCATGCTGATGTAGTTCCACAGGGTAAAACCTTCCGGCACAAAGCGGGTAAAGTTGATGCCCTTATCGGTGGAGAACGAGGTCAGCAACAGCCAGGCGATGGGTACCAGCCAGATAAAAGCCAGCAGCGCCAGCACCAGATGGCGGATGACGGAGAAGATGCCTTTTTTCACTTTGCCCTGCTTGAGCTGCTTTTGCGCAGCGGCAGAGGGTACAGCAGTGGTACTCAAGAGAACGTCGCCTCCTTCTTATTGATAAAGTGGAAGCATACAACCGTAAACACGGCGCACACAATGAACACCATAATGCCCAGCACGGCAGCCATCTTGTAGTTGTAGTAATCCTGCGTCAAGCGGAACAGCCAGGTAACCAGCAGGTCAATTTCCTTTGCGTTGGACTGTGCAAGGGCCTGGTTCTGGGTTACAAACACATCCTGCGTGAGCAGGTAAATGACGTTGAAGTTGTTGACGTTCTTGACGAAATCCGTTACCAGAGAGGGACCCTGCACGCTGAGCAGGTAGGGCAGCTTGATGCGGAAGAACATCTGCACCGGGTTGGCGCCGTCAATGCGGGCGGCCTCGATCATGTCAGCGGGAATGTTCATCAGCACGCCGGTAGCAATCAGCATCTGGTACGGCACGCCGATCCAGATATTGATCATGATGATGGTGAACATGGCCCAGCCCGGCTGGGTCAGGAACGGAATGTAAGAAAGGCCCTTATCCAGCAGGCCGATGTTATGCAGGAAGTCGGTAACGCCTGCATTGGCCATCATGGTATTGAAAATACCGTTGTTGGAGAAGAAGTTGCGCACCAGCAGCAGCGTAACGAACTGCGGCACCGCAATGGTCACCATGAACAGGGTACGCCAGAACTTGGGGAATTTGGTCTTTTTGTCGTTGATGAACATTGCCATCAAAATGCCGCCAAAGAAGTTGGTAAAGGTGGCAAAGAATGCCCAAACCAACGTCCAGGTTAAAACCTTGGCAAAGGAATAACTAAACGTGGAGGTCATTCCGCCGCCGCCAAACAGGGTAAAGAAGTTGTTCAGCCCAACCCAGGTAAACAGTTCATTGGGCGGCATGTGCTGCTGGTCATAGTTGGTGAACGCAACGGCGATCAGGATGAACAGCGGCACAATGGTGAACACCACAACGCCCAGAACCGGCAGGGTGAGCAGGGTCACATAGAACTTTTCGTTCAGGTAAACGTTGATGTCCTGCACAAAGTTGTTGGTCTTTTTGCCAGCTTCACGGATCTTCTGCAGCTGATAGTTGGAAGATACCACCATCATGGCCGCCGCGATCAGTGCCGCGATCACGATAAAGGCGATCATGCTCATCAGCAGGATTTCAAACGAGTTATCGTAATCGTTTACAACGTTTTTCATCGTGGCAACATCGAACACCATCTCCATTTTTACGGTGCCGAGGGTGCCGAACTTTGCCAGGTTGGGTACGCCAAAGAATGCCAGGAAATACAGCGCAAAGCCCTGTACAAATGTGACCAGAAGCGCCTTCATCAGCTGGCCGTGGCCAATGTAGCCCAGACCCCATACAAAGAAGGATAGTTTGGTAAAGATATCGCCGTGCACAAAGTCATGACCAAATTTCTGCAAAAAATTGGGTTCCTTTGGTTCCGTGTGCAGGGCCGCAGCAGCGGATTTTGCCACAGGAATCTCTCCTTTCCAACGCGGTTACGCCAAGCGGCCCACACGTGCCCGGCAACCGTTCCGGACCGTTTGTGGGCCGTTGTTTTAGTGTATCAATGCAGCTTTTTTCGTTTTAACAATTACTGGGTAACCGGTGCGGTGATGCCAGCAACAGCATCTTCAATCAAGGTCTGGGGATCCTTGCCATCGGGGTTGCCGTTGACACAGATCTGGCCGAGGGTTTCAGCAGAAGCCCAGTAGTTGCCGCCGACGCGCTGCAGGTTAGCGTACTCAGACTGAGCAACAACAGCGGTCAGAGCCGGAGAAGAAGCGGCTGCCAGAGCGTTGGTGTTGGAGGGGCCCTGTGCACGCTGCTGGAAGCGGAGGGTCTCGTTCTCTTCGTTGGTAACGTAATCAGCCAGCAGCATGGCAGCACCAACGTTAGCGCTGTGGGGGTTGACGCCGATCAATTTGAAGCCGGAGAAGGAAGCCATCTGGACCTGCTCGCCGTTCAGGGTGTAGGTAGGCAGCTTGCAGGCGGCGTAATTATCGCCCCAAGCTTCAGCAGCGTCGTTTGCACGCCAGGTGCCGTTAACGCCAGCAACCAGGGTGCCGTCCTTCAGCTTGCCGGTGAACTCTTCATCCTTCAGGGCGATGAAGCCGGGGTTCTTGCAGATATCGATGACAGCCTGGGTAACGTCAGCGCCCGGAGCTTCGTTCCAGTTGCAGACGGTGTTCACGCCGTCATCAGCCAGGCTCAGGTTCAGGCCGGCGCCAGCATAGAAGCTGTACAGGTACCAGCCGTTCGCAACGTCCATAGAGACTTTCTTGCCTGCGGCGGCTGCCTTCTCCATCATTGTGTCAAGGCTCTTGACATCATCCTCGGTGAAGAAGGACTTATCATAGAACATGAAGTAGCCGTTATCAGCGGTCAGGGGGTAAGCATACAGCTTGCCATCGACCGTGGCAGCATCGACAGACGCGGGAGTGTTGCGGCTCTTGATATCGTCCGCATTCAGCTGCACTTCCTGCAGAGCGCCAGCCTGAACCAACTCGTTCAGCTGGTCATCGGCAAAAGCAAAAACGTCAGCAGCGGCGGTGGGGTCGGTCAGGACGGTATCCTTAGCTTCCTTTTCGGACTGAGCGCCCAGGTTGATGGTGATCTTGCCGCCGTAATTGCCGTATTCTTTGATAAAGTTATCAGCGATGGTGCGCAGCAGTTCCTGGTCTTCCTCGGCGCCCCACATGGTCAGGGTAACATCGTTGGCGAAAGCAGCGGCTGCAGCCTGCTGCAGAACGTCACCATCGTCAGCTGCGGTGCTGTCGGTGGAGGCGGCTTCGCTGGAAGCTGCAGTGCTGGTGGACTCTGCAGCGGAAGAGGCAGTTGCGGTGCTGCCGCATGCTGCCAGGGACAGTGCCATCAAGGCAGCTGTTGCAAGTGCGAGTTGCTTTTTCATAATCATTCTCCTTCATCTGCTATATCACAAGCTTCTCAAAGTTGCGCATCATCGTTGCGCAACTTTGTTTCACAACTTAAGGATACACAATTCTATTTTCAGTGTCAATGTTCATAACCAACATGTTTTGCCATGTTTTCTTGTGCATTTTTCACAGCCTGTTACACTTTTGTAACAATGTCGAATTTTGTATGCGCAACGTTGCGCAACTTTAGTACAGGCTTTTTAACAACAATCAGCCTTTCCTGGTGCACATGCTGTGCGCGCAGAAAAGGCTGTATCAATCATCATATTTTACAATATTGGTAATATTATCTATTTTGTGGACTCGCGCAAAATCACCTGATATCCCTGCATCTGGCGCAATGCGATTTGCTTGCCCGCCAAAATATCCAGCAGCATCCGGCATGCCGTGGCGCCCAGGCGCTCGCCGTCAAACTGAGCGGCCGAAATCTGCGGGGTTGAGCTGGTCAGCAGCTCACTATCATAAAAGCTGGCCAGTTTCACCTGTTCCGGTACCTTGATGTGCCGGGCGCGCAGCTCCTGCAGCACCGCGGCCGCCATGCTGTCGTCCGCGCAGAGCAGGCATTCGGGCTTTTGCTCCAGCGCACCTTCCAATGCATCGATCCGCTGTTCGCTGGTTTCAATGCCAGTCCAAATCAATTTCTGGTCCACCTGCACCCCACAGTCGGAAAATCCGCGCAGGTAGCCGCGCAGCCGGTCCTCGTTGACGGTATAGTTGGTGCAGCCGCCCATATAGGCAATGCGGCGCATGCCCAGCTGCAGCAGCAGGCGGGTCATCTCGGCGGTCGCTCCTACCTGGTCGTTATCCACCTGGGGCACCTTATCGTCATCCACGCGGCCAATGGCCACAAAAGGCACGTTGTGGCGCTGCAAAGTCTGCACACATTCATCGTGCAGCATCGTACGGGACAAAATCACGCCATCCACCTTGTGGGATTCCAGCTGGCGTTCCAGCTGGCCAACATCGGTTTCTCCCGCATAGCACAGCAGTAGGTCAT
>ENA-OWYG01001319-OWYG01001319.1-human-gut-metagenome-genome-assembly--contig:-NODE-1319-length-12266-cov-5.915568_pt1 | contig 12266 bp, 8 predicted proteins | sample MGYA00249747_ERZ652080 | MGnify/ENA primary metagenome ERZ652080 (study PRJEB26925, sample SAMN05827071) | human gut metagenome | biome: ENVO:2100002; feature: ENVO:00000062; material: ENVO:00002003...
GCCCAGGCCGCACCCGCCGCAGAATCTGCCGCGCCTGCCCCCCAGGAAACGGACTCCGCAGACGATAAAATCATCAACCTCAAGCCGCCCGTCTCCGTCTCCGAGCTGGCAGGCATGCTGCAAGCCAAGCCCTTCCAGATCATCAAGGACCTGATGGGCATGGGCATCTTCGCCAACCCGAATACGCCGCTGGACGCGGACGCCGTCAGCGCCATCTGCGACCTGCACGGCTACACCTTCGCCCGTGAAAAACGGGAAAAGGGCGGCGGCGTCAAGGCCCAGCAGGAACCGGTCAAGGAACCGGAACCCGTGCCGGTGGTGGAAGAACCCAAGGCCACCCTCATCCTGCGCACGCCCATCATCACCGTCATGGGCCATGTGGACCACGGCAAAACCTCCCTGCTGGACTACATCCGCAAGGCGCGCGTAGCCAAGGGGGAAGCCGGGGGCATCACCCAGCACATCGGCGCCTATACGGTGGAATACAACGGCAGCACCCTCACCTTCCTGGATACCCCGGGACACGCCATCTTCACGGAAATGCGCGCCCGCGGCGCGGACGTGACGGACATCGTGGTACTGGTAGTGGCCGCCAATGACGGCATCATGCCCCAGACGAGGGAAGCCATCGCCCACTCCAAGGCGGCCGGCAAAACCATCATCGTGGCCATCAACAAATGCGACCTTCCGGCCGCAGACCCCGTCAAGACCAAGAGCGGCCTGATGGAGGAAGGACTGGTTCCCACGGACTTCGGCGGCGACGTGGAATGCGTGGAAGTCTCCGCCCTGACCGGCGACGGCATCGACGACCTTCTCGGCCTTCTCGTCCTCCAATCGGAAGTGCTCGAACTCCAGGCCAACCCCAAGGCCAACTGCCGCGCCTCCATCATTGAGGCCCGCGTGGAACCCGGCACGGGCAGCTCCGCCACGGCCATCGTGGAAAGCGGCACCATCCGCGTAGGCATGCCCTTCATCTGCGGCCCGTACGCCGGCAAGGTGCGCGCCCTGGTCAACGACCACGGCGAACGCGTCAAAAAGGTGGGGCCCGGCATGCCCGTGGAAATTACCGGCTTTTCCGAAACCCCGAACGTGGGCGACGAACTGGTGGAAATGGAAAACGAACGCGCCGCCAAGAAGCTGGGCGAAGAACGCCAGGAGGAACTGCGCAAGCAGCGCCTGGCCCAGCCCCGCAAGGCCCGCATGGAAGAACTGCTCGCCATGATGGGCGACGGCACCCAGAAAGCCCAGCTCAAGATCCTTCTCAAGGGGGACGTGCAGGGCTCCGTGGAAGCCATCAAGAAGGCCATTATGGACATCCAGTCGGACAAGGTGGAATGCGTCTTCCTGAACGCCTCCGCCGGCCCCATCTCGGAATCGGACGTGCTGCTGGCCTCCTCCTCGGACGCCGTCATCCTGGGCTTCAACGTCAAGGTGGAAGCCAACGCCGTGAAACTGCTCAAGCGGGAAGGCGTGCAGGTGAAGCTTTACTCCATCGTTTACGAACTCATCGACCAGGTGAGGGATGCCATGCTGGGTCTTCTGGAACCGGAAACGCGTGAAACCATCATCGGCCACGCCAAAGTGCTCCAGGTCTTCAAACTCAACAAGGGCCGCGCGGCGGGCTGCATGGTGGAGGACGGAAAAATCCTCCGCAGCTGTGAAGCGCGCGTTATCCGCGACAAGACTCCCGTCTTTGACGGTAAAATGTCCACCCTGCGCCGCTTCCAGGATGAAGTGGAAGAAGTCAAGGCCGGCCTGGAATGCGGCATCCGCCTGGGCGACTTCAACGAATACGAGGCAGGCGACATCATCGAATGCTACACGCTGGAAAAAATCCAGCAAACGCTGTAACCCCAAGCAGGAACCATATAACAGGGATGGACGCCCCTTTCACGCCTCTCCGGGCGTTCAAAGAAGCTCCATCCCTGTCCTTTCTCCCCCATTCTTCCTTCTCCGATTGAACCAATCGGTCCATCCATCACTCTATCCCTTCATATGAGCAGACGCACTGACAAGGTAAATGAACTCCTCCGCCGTGAAATAGGCACCACCATCCAGCGGGACTTTGAATTCCCCGGAACGATTGTCACCGTTATTGAAGTGGAAGTGACGGACGACTTGAAAGAAGGAAAAGTATGGGTAGGCGTCGTAGGAAAAATGTCCCCCGCCCAGGTGCTGGAAAAACTGAACTCCAGGCATGGCCTCATCCAGTCCGCCGTAGCCAAGCGCGTGGTGCTGCGCAACACGCCGCGCCTGTCGTTCCGGCTGGACGACTCCGCCCAGCGCGGCGTTGACCTGGTCAACCTCCTGGAAGACATTGATAAAAACCTTCCCAAAGCCCCTCCGGCCGATCCGGAAAACGGCGAGGAATAAAACCCTGCTGAACAGTAAAAAATCCTCCTTGTCTTTTTGCAAGACAAGGATTTCTTTTTCCGGCTAAAAGCACGGAGGCAATCGCCGTGCCGTGTTTACGGACAGGCAAAACGGCGAAGTGGAATTGGCAGGATGATTTCTTCAGGGGAAATTCTGTAACAGATACAAGGGCCGGGAGGCCCTTGTTCCCAGAGGAACCGTTACCGGGAAACGGGGTGGAATTTATTTCTTCCTTACCTCGTCACCTTCAACCTCAGGAACCGGCGTGCCGGGGCGCTTTCCTCCAGAGCCGCCGTATCACGGAATTCCCCGCGGACACCGGCCGGAGTGACTATTCCTTCATCGGACCATTCCTTCAAGTCGGACGAACTTTCCACACTGAACGCCACATCCGCCGCTTCCGGATTTACCGGCCAGGAAAGCACGAGGTATTTTTTGCCCCCTTCCTCCCGGATCGCCAGCCCCGTCACGCTTCCGCACGGTTTGTTGGGGTCCAGGCCCGTTGCATACTTCATCAGGTTGGTGACCCCGTCTCCGGCGGGACAGGCATCCGGAGCCATCTGGTCCTCCGGCGTTCCGTCCCCGAAGTTGTCCTTTTTCCACTTATCGTACCCTGCCGGGGCCGGAGCCGCGGACTGGGTCAGCGTGAACGTTCTTTCCTCGCCGCCGCACTGGACGGTAACCACGGCCACCCGTTCCGTTTGCTGGGCGTTGGCTTCCATTTGAATGTCCAGCGTGGCAGTTCCGGAGCCTGAAGCCGGCCGGATCGTGACGCAGGCCTGGTCACAGGAGGCCGTCCATGGAAGCTGCGTCTGCACGGTCAGCGTGGTGGAGGCAGCGGCAAACCCTACGGTTTCCTCCGTTTTGTCAATATTGACGGGGTTTACGTATTCATAGCTGAAGGCGCTGGCGGGAATCTCCTGCTTGCTTATTCCCGGCCCCTCCCATTGCATGGTGAGGGCAGAGCCGGAGGCGTGGCCCACATAACCGATGCGGATGGGATGCACCCCCGCCGCAAGCCGGACGGCCTGTACCGCATTGGGCGTGACTTCCGAACCCTGCCGGGCATTGGAGTTGGCTTCCGTGCCCGGCGTATAGGCGTAGTCGGCATCAATGAGCTGCATGCCGTGCAGGTGTACGAAGGCTTTGGATCCCGCGTTGGAATCCGTCTGAAGGTAGAATTTGTACTCCCCTGTAACGGGAACGGTAAGGTAGCCCGTGAGTTCCACCCCCTTTTGAGCGGCGGAACCGGCATTCACGCTGAGAGAAGACACAGCGCCTGTGACAGAGGGAGCCTCTTCCATCTGGCGGAAGTCGGGCACCCAGTCAAAACCACGGTTCCAGTAGCGCATCTTCAGACCTTGCCGGAGATTGGCCGGAGCCGTTGCAGCGGGCACGTCACCGGCATTCAGAGTTCCATTCGTGGAAGGCAGGGAGCGCCGCACAGACAAGGCCCGGGCCTTCATCTTCGCCTGCAAGTCCGGACGGGAGGAGGCGAGATTGGAAGCTTCCTGCGGGTCTTTTTCAGTATCATAAATCTGGAAGTCCTGATCCGTCCCGGAAATGTTGAAACGCACGCCTTTAAGGCCATCCACAAACACGACCTGCTGCAAACCGCGGGGAGAGCTTTTGTGGTGCGACAGGAAGTCCTGATAGGAGGCGCCATTGCCGCCATAGTTATATTCGGAATAAATCAGGCTCTCCTTCTGGCGTTCCGGAACGCCGGCCAGCGTCGGCAGCAGGGAAACGCCGTCGCAACGCGCAGGAACCGCCACGCCCGCCGCATCCGCAAAGGTAGCCATCCAGTCATGGAACTGGCAGGCATTCAGGCTGATGCCGTTGGCAGGAATCACGCCGGGCCAGCGCACCAGGGTGGGCACGCGCATGCCGCCCTCCCAGCAGTCGCGCTTGATGCCGTCCATCATGCCGTAGCTTTGGAAGAAGGCGGGATTCTGCGCCCCCCGCTGGTGCTGCCCGTCCGAACCGCTTTCATTATGAGGTCCGTTGTCGGAGGTAAAGACGATCATCGTGTTGTCATCAATTCCCAAATCCTTGAGCGTTTGAATCAAATCCCCCATCACATCATCCACGCGCCTGATCATGGTGGCGTGGCGTTTCTCCGTCTGGTTGGGGGAGGCGTCATTGATTCCCTCATTGTCCGGATGGATGTAGGTATCCTTGGAGAAGGTTCCTTCCACCCCGGCCGCTGCCGCCCGCTGCGCCGTAGCCGTGTTGGAGGCTTCATACCCGTCCTCATTCCCGGCCACCCACTGCAAGCCTCCCTTGAGGCCCGGTTTGGGGGGATAGGCGCACGCGGGCACCGCCAGGGAACCGTGCGGAGCGGGGAAGGCCAGGTACAGGAAGAAGGGCTGGGTGGCCGATTTGGCATGGTGGTCCACGATCCACTGCTTGGCGCGCGCGCCGAACAGGTCCGTGTCATAAGCCGTATCCGGAACCTTGTTCGTCACATTGGCGAAGGCGGGGGAAGAGGCGCCGTCATTGTATTCGTAAATGTTCTTGGATTCCGTGATGTAGTGGTAGTGCCCCGTCAGGTGCTCCATAATCCCGTAAAAGTAATCGAATCCGCGTTCGTTGGGGCGGGCATACAAGCCGGACGGCCCCTGCCCGTAGCCGCCGATGCCCCATTTGCCGACAGCCGCCGTATGGTACCCGGCGCCTTTCAGCACCGTGGCCAGCGTGTGGGAGTTTTCTATGGGATAATCAAAGCTGTTGTTGCGGATAACGCGGGAATGGCCCTGGTGCACCCCCAGCAGCAGGGAGGCGCGGGCCGGAGCGCAAACGGGCGCGGCGCTGTAATGGCGCCGCAATTGCATCCCTTCCGTCGCCATGGAATTCAGCTGCGGCGTCTTGAAGCTGTTGCGCCGCGTCACCGTTCTTCCGTTCTTGTCCTGATGGTTCCAGTTTTCTTCCAGGTCGCCCCAGCCCATGTCATCCACCAGCACGAAGATGATATTGGGCCTGGCCCCGGAAACATGCCCCGGCATGGCCGGCTTTTCCGCCACATCCGTCTGAAGCGTCAGCAATTTGGCCGCCTCATCATAATTCCATGAAACCGCCCCTTTCGGCAGTTCCTTCACGGTGATGGAGGCGGTCGTTTCCGGCTTGAACTGCACGCCCAGCGTATGCCTGCCCGGCCACGCGGCAATGAGATCTTCAAAAGAGGAATCAAACAGGACAACGTATTCCCGCGCCTGCAGGGAGGGGCTCTCCGGCTGTACGGCTGACTTTTGCGGCACGCCGTCCAGCACGGATACATGGACGCGCCCCAGCGTCAGGGAAGAGCTGGGCAGGGAAATGTCCCCCTCCACGGAAAGAGCGCCTCCGGGCGCATAAGTGATCGTCCCCGGAAACGTGCCGCTGCCGCCCAGCGTGCAGCTCCCCTGCACCACCAGGTCCACCGCCGGAATCTCCCCGTCAAAATGGATGGAGGAGTTGTTCAGCGTAATCGTTACATTCCTGCCCACGTTCCGGATTTCCCCCGCCTTGACGTGCCGGTCCGTATAAGTCACCCGGGCGTCATCCAGAATCGTCTGTTTCAGCGTCCCCTTGTCACCGGTAATGCCGGATGAGCCGGAAAGCGTCACATTCCCGTCCACTCCAGTTTCCGCCAGGTCCAGCGTGGAATTTTCCAGCGCAAATTCCGTGTTCGCGCCGATGTTCCATTGGCCGGACGCCTTGGCAGAGGTTCCGGAAAAAGTCACGGAGGCCTTCTCCTGCGTCACCAGGGAGCCCTGGTACAGGGACATGCCCTCCAGCCGCCCGGCGTCTTCCACCGTAATCGTATTGCTCATGCCCCGGTCCGCCAGGTCCAGCGTGGGCATTCCCTTCCCGGCATTCATTACAAAACCGATGAGGCCGGAAATATTATTCAGCAGCATTCCTTCTCCAATGCGCACGGCTCCCCCTCCCGTCACCGTCACGCGCCGCGGAGCATCATTTTCAGAAGTCAGGGAATACAATCCTCCGGAGGGAGCTCCATCGTCCTGCCCCACATAAAAACAGCGGCCTTCTGCCACATTCCACTCCTGGTCGGCGGCTACGCGCAGCTGCGCAATCCCGAAATCCGCATTATAACCGCCCGTGCTCGTGTTTTCCACGGTAATGCCGCCCGTCTCCACGCGCAGATATACGCCGGAAGAAGTATTCAACACGAAGAGCTGGACCTTTCCTCCCGGCTGATTGTTAACTCCCGCCACCCGGATTCCTTTCAAATACCGTCCTCCGGACCCCAACCCGCCTATATTGGTCATGCCAGCCGAGTCTGTCCCGTTCGTGACCATCCAATGCGTGTAGGCGGAGGCCGACGCGCCGGGAGCAGCCGCCGGCGCGCTTCCGTTCAGAGCCCAGTTTGACAAGTTCGACCAGGGAGACGCCGCCCCTTTCCAGACATATTCATCGGCGGCAGACCTGGCTGGCGCGAGAAATAATAAAGAAGGAACAAGAACAGATAAGAAACGGTACAGGAACATGGCAAGCTGGCGGAAAAGTGATTCAAGAGGCATCAGGCTAAAGAACAAACTGCCTGAGGAATCATGTTGATTACTGATATTAAATATTAAAAAGTGTTAGATTCTGCTAACTGAAAATAAAAAAGCCGCCAATTTCAAAAAACGGACGGCTTGATCAAATGTTTCAGGAGCATGGACTTAAAGTCTGCGGCGGCGCATCATCAGCGCAGCCAGCCCCAGAAGACCCAGGGAGGCCGTGGCAGGTTCGGGAACCACCAAATCACCGTTAATCTGAATTCCCGAAAGCCCGGCAAAGCAGCCCTTGTTATAAGCGCTGTTATTGGAAGCCGTGATGGTGATGGTCAGGGATTCCCCGGCTTTCAGCAGAAAATCATCGTACGTGTGGCTTCCCGTATGAATGCCGGTCCATGCGCCGGTGGAACCATTGGCGGCGGTGGAACCGTTATAGGTCAGCGTCTGGTCCGGCTGCCCGTCAATGGAGAGAGTCATATCGACAGGTTTGTTGAAATTGCCTTCATATCCGCCCACATAACCATTATTGGCTATACCGCCACCGCCATTCTGGGCAGCCCCCGCACCCGTGAACCCGACCATGGACAAGTCAATGGAAGATATCAGCATGTCGTGGGAACCGGTATTGGTGAATGTGAAGGAAACGCTCCATGTATTGTTTCCGGCGCCTCCCACATTGGCATTGGGAGAAAACACGGAGGCCGGAATGGAACCTGAGGCCAGGAGGTCATTGCCCGAGGTGCTCTTGCTGAAATCGTCAGAACTGATCGAGGTGGAGGAAGTGAGCCCTACATCGGATGTCGTGTTCACCGTGACGGTATCCAGGGAAGTGCCGGTCCGGTTAAAAGTAGTGGAACACAACACCGCAGCCTGGGAAACTGCTGTTCCAAAAGTCAGGGAGGCAATGATTATCAATGATTTCTTCATAACTAGGAGAGGTTGGATGAAAGCAACCTTTATCCCTTAGCGGATTGCCAATCCGAAGTCAACAATAAATGATAAAAACAAGATGTTTAGGAAGATAAACGCCCAGGGGCGTTTTCTGATGAGAGTTTCTTTTTTGGGAATTTTAAATCGTTGTAAAATTCCTAATGCCAGATTTTTATGCATAAAAATGGCACATCGGATTTCTTTTTCGGATTGGCAATCCGTTCCGTATTTTTTTCTCTTTCACTAACGGCTTGCCAGAAGAGAGGAGAACAGTTAAGTTCCCCGAACGGACAGCCTGTCCATGAGATGGCTGGACCTTTTTCCAACATGAACGGTTACTGCTACTTCATTCTGGGGATATTGATCCTGGCGGCCGGTTATTTCACCTACGGGCGGGTGCTGGAAAAGATTTTCCGGCCGGACGCCTCGCGGCAGACTCCCGCCGTGGCCTGCACGGACGGCGTGGATTACGTGGTGATGCCGCGCTGGCGCGTGTTCCTGATTCAGTTGCTGAACATTGCGGGGCTGGGCCCTATCTTCGGCGCCGTCATGGGCGTGCTGTACGGGCCGGCCGCGCTCCTGTGGATCGTCATCGGCTGCATCTTCGGCGGAATGGTGCACGATTACTTTTCCGGCATGATTTCCCTGCGCCACAAGGGGGAAAACCTGCCGGAAATCCTGGGCCGCTACCTGGGCAGCCAGGCCCAGTGGATCAGCCGCGCCGTCTGCATCGTGTTCAGCGTGCTGGTGGGCGTCGTCTTCGCCGTGGGCCCCGCCGCCATCCTGGCCCCCATGACTGGCTGGAGCGTTTCTGCATGGGTGTGGATCATCTTCGGCTACTACTTTCTGGCGACCATCCTTCCCATCCAAGCCATCATGGGAAAGGTGTATCCCCTTTTCTCCGTCGCCCTGATCATCATGGTCGTGGGCATTCTGGGCGTGATGCTCCTGGCTCCCTTTGCGGAATTCATGCCGTACTGGATGCACATTCCTTCTATGGAAGTGCTCCCGGACCTGGACTTCTTCCATAACCGCCACCCGGCGGATTTCCCGCTCTTCCCCGTGATGTTCATCACCATCGCCTGCGGAGCGGTGAGCGGCTTCCACGCCACGCAGTCCCCGCTGATGGCGCGCTGCCTGAAAACGGAGCAGGAAGGACTGCCCGTCTTCGGCGGAGCCATGATTACGGAAGGAATCATCGCCTTCATATGGGCGGCCGCCGCGCTGACCTTCTACGGCACCCCGGAAGCCCTGGGAGCGGCTACCGCCAACGGAAAGGCCCCGGCGCTGGCCATCCAGATGATTTCCGAATCCTGGATGGGCCACGTCGGCTCCATCCTGGTCATGGTCGGCGTGGTCATCCTCCCCATCAGCACGGGGGACGGCGCCCTGCGGGTCACGCGCCTGATGATTGCGGATTGCTTCAAGCTGAACCAGGAGCAACTGAGCCGCCGCCTGATGATCGCCATCCCCCTCTTTGCCGCAGCCATTGCCGTAAGCAGCATGGACTACGCCATCATCTGGCAGTACTTCGGCTGGGCCAACCAGCTCCTGGCCGCCGCCACCCTCTGGGCCGTCTCCATTTACCTGCGCAGCAAAAACCGCTGCTGCTGGACGGCCGCCGTTCCCGCCGCCTTCCTGAGCCTGGTGGTGCTCCAGTACCTGTTCTCCAGCCCGGAAATGTGCGGGTTCAGTTATGAAGCTTCCCTGGTCTGCAGCGTCCTGCTCGTGGCCGTCATCGGCGTGCTGTGCCTGTTCCGCGGCTCCGGACTGGAAAAAGCGGAGGAGCCCAACCTGTAATTTCATGAACCCCAGCCCCCATACGCCCGGAAACGCCGGCAAGGTTCCATGGGGAGCCTTCTGGCGACTCGTGCTGATCCAGGCGCAGAATTCCTTTAATGAAAAGGGGGCGCAATTCCTGCTCATTCCCCTGGGCGTCTGGCTGTACGGCACGCAGGGAGACCTGGAATACCCGCTTGGGGCCATCATCGTGCTGCCCTTCATCCTGTTTTCCCCGTTCGTCGGCTGGCTCTCGGACCGTTTCTGCAAGGCGCGCATCATCCAGTCCATGGCGCTGCTCCAGATCTGCGTGCTGGCGGGCATGTACTGGAGCCTGCGTACCCATAACCTGGACGGGGCCATCCTGTGGTTCTGCGTCTTTGCCGTGCAGGCCACCATCTTCAGCCCGTCCAAGAAGGGCATCGTCAAGGACATCGTGGGCACCTCCCGCATGGGGTTCGCCAGCGGCATTGTGGAAATGGCTTCCATCCTCAGCCTGCTCATCGGCCAGATCGGCGTTTTCGTCTGGTTCCGCTACCTGCTGGAGCCTTCCACGGATACCGTCTGGCACCACTGGCTGGGGGAAGGCTTCTTCCAGTGGTTTGACGCCTGGCTGAAACCCTCCGGCCTCAACGACGGCTGGTATGCCGCCTCCTTCCCCTGCCTGGTGTTCCTGCTGATGGCCGTTCCCGTGGCGATTTCCAGCTTCTACCTGCCCCGGTACGCTCCGGAGGGTTTCCGGCCCTTCTCCTGGTCCCTGTTTTACGAACACTTCCACCAACTGGGCAAGCTGTGGAAAAACCGCAACCTGCGCGTCAGCGAGATGGGCATCGGCTACTTCTGGTTCTTCGGCGGCACGATCATGCTGATGACCATCCAGATGGCCAAGGAAATCTCCGGCGGCAGCGACGATTTCAGCTCCGTGGGAGCCGTGCTGATGGCCTGGATGAGCGGAGGAACCGTGCTGGGGGGCATCCTGGCCTCCCTGATCTGCCGCCGCCACATCCGGATGAACGTCTCCGTGGCGGGAGGCGCGCTGATGGCGCTGAGCTGCGTGGCCCTCTCTACGGTCTCCATGACTTCCACGGTCTTTTATGCTCTGCTGATGGCGGCGGGCATCTCCGCCGCACTGTTCCTGGTGCCGCTGAACGCCTTCTTCCAGGACCGGGCGGACAACGACAAGCGCGGGGACATGATTGCCGCCGGCAACCTGGTGGACTGCGTGCTGGGACTGATGGCCGTCGGATTCCAATACGCCATGATGCTGGTGATTCCCCCCTCCTGGCAATTCGTCGTCATGGGAATCCTGAGCCTCGGCATGGCGTGGGTGATCTTCCGTTTTTCCCGCGTGGCGCCGGGCGCAAGATAAAATGTACTGGCAATCAGGCAGTAATCTTTAAAAATCCTCCTTTTAAAGAAAAACCTTTCCCTCCTTCCGCGCACCCTGCGCCATTCTCCCGTCAGGGCGCGCGATTTACTTGCAAACCCGCTTTTATTCAGGCAACATAGGGGGGAAAACAAGAAGCTATGAAAAAGTATCTTACCCTTCTGTTGTGTTCCCTGTGCGCCCTGGCGGGCTTCACCGCCTCTGCGGCATCCACTGCTGGCCTCAAGGACGTCAATATCGTCATCTCCACCACCAAGGGGGACATTGAACTGGCCCTTTACCCCTCCAAGGCGCCCGTCACCGTAGCCAATTTCCTGAACCTCATCAACAGGGGCTACTACAAGGGAATCTCCTTCCACCGCGTGATTCCGGACTTCATGATCCAGGGCGGCGACCCCACCGGCACGGGCATGGGAGGCCCCGGCTACAGCTTTGAAGACGAGTTTTCCCCGGACCTCAAGCATGATGGCCCCGGCGTGCTTTCCATGGCGAACGCGGGACCCGGCACCAACGGCTCCCAATTCTTCATCACCCACGTTGCCACGCCTCATCTGGACGGCCGCCATACGGTTTTCGGGAAGGTGCTGAAAGGCCAGGCCATCGTCAACTCCATCGTCCGGGGAGACAAGATCAAGGACATCCGCATTCTGGACAAGAACGCCGCGGCCGCCGTGCTGAAGGCGGAAGCCGCCCGCGTGGCCCAGTGGAACAAGGCGCTGGACGCCGCCAAATAAACCGGGAGCAATCAACGGCATGAATATTCTCAGGCGGTTCATCAACCAGGTCTTCACTCCGCAGAAAGTGGAGGCCACGCCGGAGAACGTCGCCAAATGGGAAAAAAAAGCGCCCGGATGGACCATCCGCTGCAACCGCTGCGGCCTGGAGGAACCCTTCGGGAAATACGGCATCCTTTACAAATCGGCAGGCAGGAAAAGGAACTTTGCCCGCTGTCCCCGCTGCCGCAAATGGTCGTGGCTCGTCATTTCCGGAAAAACGGCATGAAACAACCCCGTATTCATCATCAAGCGACTCTAAAAATCCATCCACCAACCATTCATTTTTATGAAAACACTCATTAAAAACGCACGCATCATCTCCCCCGGCATTGACCTGCCCGGGGCTGCCGTGGAAATCGAAGGCAAGACCATCACCGCCGTCTATCCCGCCGGGAGCGAACTCCCCGCCGCAGACAAGGTGGTGGATGCGGAAGGCCGCATGCTCCTTCCCGGTTTCATTGACATCCACAGCTGTCTCTTATACACATCTCCGAGCCCACGAGACTAGCGCTCATCTCG
>ENA-OWYG01001369-OWYG01001369.1-human-gut-metagenome-genome-assembly--contig:-NODE-1369-length-11858-cov-5.266288_pt1 | contig 11858 bp, 12 predicted proteins | sample MGYA00249747_ERZ652080 | MGnify/ENA primary metagenome ERZ652080 (study PRJEB26925, sample SAMN05827071) | human gut metagenome | biome: ENVO:2100002; feature: ENVO:00000062; material: ENVO:00002003...
GGCTCGGAGATGTGTATAAGAGACAGGGTTTGAAGACATGATGCCCTTGAACGACAGGAAAATGTTGCACCTTATTGTGCTGGCCGGGGATTGTGCCGCTTGCGGCATGACTCCACCGCTCCAGCCTACCATGTCCTCCGTGATTCGGATGCTGGGGCTACTGGGAGCCATGACGCTGGCAGAGCTGGCCAATGTCATTCCCTGTTCGGTTGAGGCGCTGCGTCAGCAGTTGAGCCGCCTGATGCGCTGCGGCCTCGTGACAAAGAAAGTCGAAAGGCACGACGGCAAGCCCGTGGGCGTGTACAAGCTGACGCCCAGCGGCACCATTACCTTGCAAGGCTGGATGGCTGATACGGAAAAGTTTCTCAAGAGAATACAAACCCAACCAGAAAGGAAATAGAACCATGCTGAATACAAAACAATACGAACTGGCCCATGCCGTAGCTGCTGGGGAAGACCACGTGGAAGCCTACATGCGCATTTACGGGTCGAGCCGGGAGACGGCGGGCAAGAATGCCAAGAAGACGTTGACCAGCCCGGAGGTGGCCGCGCTGCTGGAGGATCTGCGCGCCGCCGATAAGGCGAGTGTGGATGCCATCAAGCGCGAGTTGACTGCGTGCCTCCTGAATGACAGCCGCAATGAGACTCTTCCTACCCGTGACCGATTGGCGGCCCGTGCGCAACTGGCTAAGATTTACGGGCTGGAGAAGTCGAATGTGAATCTCTCCGCGGACGATGAGTTCCGGCAGGCGATCATTCAGGCGGCCAAGGGGGAACCATTGGTGAAGCCGCAGGCAAAGTAGTGAGTTTAGGTGAGCTTCAGGAAAAGGGCGGTCATTTCGGTGGCCGTCCTTTTTGTTTTTGGCATGCTGACGAAAGTTTTTTCAGAAAAGTTGGTTGAAGAATAGGTGAAGGCTTAGATAATTAAGTTGAATAGCAGAATCCCGGAAGTCCCGGGTGGATGTTACTCATTAATCATAAAAAATTAACTATGAAATCCATAGAAATTAACAAGCCCTTTTGGGCAACATCAGGACAACATACCGAACCTCTTCGAATTACATACATAGAGGAAAACGGAAAAGTTGTCCTTCGCGTAGAGAAATATGACGAAGATGAAAATGGAAAGCCAATAAGAAAAATAGAATGGCAAGACCCGAAAACCAGAGAATGCTTCAAAAATAGTATAGAACCCTGGTAATCCATAATTGAATTCAACAAGAATCATTCCGCGCCCTGCTTCTTTCCGGAGGCAGGGCGTGTTTTTATTCCTTCATTCGTGTGACACCGTCACGCTTGCGCGGGTGTGGTTCCTCTCTCCATGATGAGGGCATGAACCTTGATTTTTTGGGAGCAGAACAGAATTTCACCGTGCTGGCGGGCAGCCAGCCGACTTACAGGCTGGATTTCATGGATGATTCCGGCCTACCTCTTGATTTAACCAACGTGACCTTTGACGGCCTCCTCACGGCGCCGGACGGTACGGAGCGGCCCCTGGACATTACCCAGGCGGAGAGCGGCAATACGCTGATGATTGTGTTCCCCGTGGTGGAGGTGGGCGTGTACCTGTACGAGCTGCGGGCCACCAGCGAGGGCGGAGATCGCTTGCGGCTGGCCTACGGGCGGCTGGGGGTGATGGGCACCAACCTGGAGCTTGTCCGCGTGGAGGACGACACGGAGGTGCGCCGGCTGGCCGTGAGGGTGCCCGGCAATGCCGCGGCCCACTGCATGCTGGAATGGCGGGCGGTGACGGATGCGCAGCGGGCGGCCCAGGATGCGGCGGATTCCGCCAGGGAAGCCCAGGAGGCTTTGGACGAGATGGAACAGGTGCGGAAGGATGCTGAAGAAGCTGTAAAGCAGGCACAGGACGCCCTGGGCAAGCTGAATGCCCTGGACGCCAAGCTGGCAGAGGTGGAAGGGCATATCACGTCCGCCATCGTTCCCAGCCCGGAAACCAACACGTGGTGGATTTGCGGCAACAATACCGGCTACCAGGTGACGGGCGACCCCGGCAAGAGTCCGCAGTTGTCTGCCGCCGGAACGTGGATGATCTGGAACGTCGAGACGCAGGCATGGGACGACACGGGGATTTCCGCCGCCGGGGAAGATGGGCACAGTCCGTATGTGAATGCTTCGGGCCATTGGTGCACCTGGAACGTGCTGACGGGCGAGTACGAGGACACGGGCCTTGCCGCCGCCGGACGGGATGGCATTGACGGTGCACATGTCCGCCGCATCGTGGTGGGCAGTGTGGCGGAGATTCCGACCAGCGGGGAGACCTGCAACGGCGGGTTCTATTACTACGTGCCTGTATCCGTGGAGGTTCCCCCAGCGGACGAGGGAGGGGAACCAGGCGTGAAGAGCTATTACGAGGTGTATGCGTGGCTGGAGCAGCCGGACGGCACGGCGGCGTGGGTGTGCATCGGGGAGGCGAATGACATTGCCACGGCGGAGATTTACGGGCTGGTACGGCTGGGAACTGACCATCCTGTGACCAACGGGGCCCCGGTGGGCAATGACGCTTCCGGCCAGATGCACGTGCCCCATGCGGATTTCACGACGCCGGGGGCCACACTTCCGGCGCTGGAGGGTCCCCTGGCGGACGGGGGCGCCGTGGGTTTTGACGCTTCGGGCCGCATGCGTGTGGAGCCAGCCGCCTATTCCAAGTATGGGGCGTTCAAGCCCTCCATCAACCAGACGGTGGACACTTCCTGCATCGGGCTGCGGAGTGACGGCCGTGCTTCCGTGCGCTGGGCCACCCTCCAGGATGCGGGCGTGGTGAAATTAGGAAGCCGCTTCGGGCAGTTGAACCCGATACCCTACCAGCACGGCGTGGGGGCAACGCCAGACCATCAGCTTGCCAACAACCTGGTTTATGGGGGAGCTCTCCAGCATCAACAGCCTTCTTATTGGTCCGGCAAGGGGATGGAGTGGCTGACGGCTGCCATGACCGAGCATCCGGAGTATTTTGGCTCCACGGATTATTTCATGGGGATGGTCACTTCAGGACAGTTCACCCAGAGCCAGGCCCGCGGGCTGGAGCTGGAGAGCGCGTCTGCCTCCCTGCTGGCGGGAGTCTATCTAGCTTCCACGCTGGGCAATCCTATCGAGGGGACGGCGGCGGACGCCAGGGGCAACGCGGTGCCCACGGCGGCGCAGACGGCTGATTACCTGTCCCAGTTCTATTACGACAAGTCCCAGGTCTTTACGCGGCAGGAAACGGAACGTCATGTGGCGGACGCATTGAAGTCCTATGCTACGCAGAGCTGGGTTGAGGGGAAAGGTTACGATACTGCGGCGAGCGTGGACAATAAGCTGACCGGGTACATTCCCAAGTCTCCGCGGGTGGAGCGCATTGAGGTGTTGACCAGGGAGGAATATGCCAATCTGCCCGCCAGGGATGCCAAGACCTTGTATATCATGGCGGCAAGTGTTGCATCCTAAATCTTTACGATCATGAGAGTTTCCAACGGTACGAGATTCATCAACAGCTTTGTGGAGAATGTCTGCCTGGGTGATGCGGCGGTGAGCCACGTCTGCCTGGGGGATAACCAGCTTTACCCGGAGGACACGTCCAGCATGCGGCGCCTGACGGTGGAGCTGCCGGCGGAAGGCACGCTGGAGTGGGCCTACTGGGTGCATGCGGTGGCCGCCGTGCAGGACCTGGTGACGCCGAAGCGGTACATGCAGCTGACGGTGGGCGGGGAACGGTACATGGTGCATTCCTCGTTTAATGCGCTGCCTTCCGTGATGTTTGAGTCCAACGGCGTGTTCCTGTTCTACCCGGACGAGGGGGCTTCCCTTCACGCCGTTCATCCGGGGGATTTCGTGGAGGTGAAGGCCGTGATTCCCGTGATTGACGACGCGCCCCTTTCCATCCGGGAGCAGGACGGCTCCGGCAGCCGCAATTACTCCCTGCCTTTCCTGCCCGGCATGGGGCTGGCTCTGCAATGGGTAAAGGGTCAGAAGAAGAAGAGTGCGGGAGCCTATTTCACCCTGTCCGGTTCCGGCAGCGGACGGGCGCATATTCAGGGACAGGGGCAAAAGAACGGTCATGGACGCGGAGAGACGGTGAGTTCCGTAGCGTGGCCGTGGGCCTGCCGGGTGGCGGACGGCTCCACCCATTCCTGGCTGAATGCCTTTATCGACGGAGATACGGCCATGCGCCTGACGATGCAGGGTTACAATTCCTGCAATGCTCTGGTTGGCCGCCCGCGTTACCCGGCCTTCATCAAGACGTTCCAGCTTAAAATCCTATCTATTGCCTGACATGCAGACGAGAACTTGTTTCAACGGAGGGGAGCAGAGCCCCGAACTGGCGGCCCGGTGCGACCTGGAAGCCTACATGCGCGGGCTGCTGATCGCGGAGAACTGGAAGCTTTCCCAGATGGGGGGAGCCGAACGCCGCCAGGGAATGCGATATTTCGCAGACGCCGTGAGCGAGCGCAGCCGGCTGGTTCCCTACGTTTATTCCTACGCGGATGCGGACGGCCTGCGGTTCCTGGTGGAGATTGCCGGCAATGTCGTTCGGGTGCTGGACATGGAGGGAGCCGAGGCGGCCCGCTTTGTGGATGGCGAGGATGGGCAGGAGTTTTATCTGGACCCGGACACGGTGCGGTGGCGCCAGCTCAACGCGCTGCTGTACCTGACCACGCAGGGCAACCGCCCGATGGTGCTGAAGCGGGACGAAGACGGCGCCTGGACGCTGGAGGCATGGGAGTTCAAGCACCATCCCTGGAGGTACGTGAACGAGAAGCGGGACCATCCGCTGGTGCTGACGTGCACCCCAGTGCTGGGGGACGTGCGCTACACCGTGGAGTTCGACCCGGAGGAAGAGGCCCGTGAAAGCGCCCTTGAAAGTGTGGACCTGCTGCGGGCCAGCTTCTGGTTGGAACAGCAGGAGGCATTCGCCAAGGGTGGCGACCTGCGCCGGAACGTCATCATCGCGGACGGATTGCGGACGGCCGCCAAGGGGGACCGCCTAGCCGTGCATACCGATACCACTGTCAAATACTACATCTGCAAGCAGACGCTTTCCGCGGACGTTTACACGGAGGGTCTGGACGAGCCGGCGTGCTATCCCGATTGTTTCGTAGAGGCGGAGAATTTGGACGGATTTGAAGGAGTGACACCCGTCTATTCCGTCAAGGATGTGACCGGCACCGGGTTTGTGGACAGGGGAACGAAGGTGGCCATCAAGTCCGGCTACTGGGAGTATTTCACCTGCATCCGGGATTTCACGGAGGCGGACATGGTGGACCTGGGCACGGGGTTCGGGGATTATCCAGGCTATTTCGTGCGCGGCCTGGCCGTGGGCGCCCCGCTTACCTGCCGGGGGAAGTGGGAATTCTACTGTTCCGGGCTGTGGTACGGGAGCTATGAGGTGCGCAAGTGCTACGATTCCGACGACCTGGACGCCGACTGGGAGACGGCCGGCACGAGCTTTTCCCGGATTGGGGAAGCCAGCAACACGCAGTTGACGGGGGACGAGGCGGATGAAGAGTGCTTCCTGCGCCTGTTCCTGACGCGCAGCAAGTTCATGGGGGATTCCCTGGCCTCCGGCTTCCCGGCGGATAGCTGCGGCAACCGGCTGATTGTGCCTGGATACCGGCACGACATGGTGCTGCGGGCGGTGCCCACGCTGGACGATGCCGGGGAGGTGGTGGCTGTAGAATGGTCCTGTGAGGACAAGGTTCCCGTGGAGTGGGTGGGGCGCCGGACGGTCCACAATTGGAGCTGGGCGGCTTTTTCAGAACGATACGGGTTTCCTCTGCTCTGCGAGGTGTACAACCAACGGCTGGTGTTCGCTTCCACGCTGGAGCAGCCGCAGACCGTCTGGATGAGCCGCACGGATGATTTCAACAATTTTTCCACCGGGGACAGCGACGATGCGGCCCTGGCGCTGACGATGGCCACGACGAGCCAGAACCCGGTGTGCTGGATGATGGCCCAGTCCCACCGCCTGCTTCCGGGCACCAGTGAGGCTGAGTGGGTGATTTCCGCCGGTTCCAGCCAGGGGAGCATCACGAGCTCCAACGCACAGATTGAGGACCATGGACATGTGGGCAGCGCGGCGATTCCGGCCCTGATGGCCACCGACAAGGTGCTCTATATCGAGCGCGGCGCCGGGAGGTGCTACGAGTACGGCTATTCCTTCGAGACGGACGGCTACCGGAGCAAGGACTTGACCGTGCTGGCTCCCCATATCCTGCGCGATCACGGCGGCGTGAAGCACGGCACGATGCTGCGCAAGCCCGATACGGTGGCGGTGTTCGTGCTGGCGGACGGACAACTCGCCTTGTGCACCTACAACACGATGCACGAGGTGGCCGCATGGCACCGCTGGACCACCAACGGACGCATTCTTGCCGCCTGTGCGATGCCGGACGGGGACCGTTCCGACCGCCTGTTCCTGGTAGTGAAACGGGAAACACGCACGGCCGCCGGGGATTTGGCGGACAGCTCCCTCTATATAGAGGTGGTGGACGATGATTCCCCTTATGACGACGTGGGCAACGATTACGTGTCCACGCTGTTGACCAACGCCTTGAGCAATCCGCTGGAGGCACGGGTGGAGAGGCAGCCGAAGTTTCCGGTGGCCGTGCTCTTTGGCCGGGACTGCCTGACCGAACCGTTACGGGTGACGGGAGACGGCGAGAACTGGGTTCCCGTGGCCAGCAACGCCCCCATGATGAAGAAGGGCTGGCACCAGGTGATTACGGTGAACAGGTGGCAGTATGATCATGTGGTGGGCCTGCGGTTCAGTGGTCCGACCGGATGTGAATTTCTAGCGATGCAGGGATGATGAACGCATTGGAACAAGCATGGGACGTGTTGGAAGGCATCAGGCCGGGGCTGTACGGGGAGCATATCCGCACGGCCCTGGACATGGGCGGCATTGTCCATCTGGCGCCGGATTGCGTGTACATGGGCATTCCGCGGGACCCGGTGGATGGAGACGACGCCCACACGTTCCTGGTGCTGTTTGTGTGCGGCAGCGGGGCGCGCATCGGCGTCCAGGCGGAGTACCTGCTGGGGCTGGGGTATACGCATGTGATCTGGTGCCGGGAGGTGAAAGGCTACGGGCCCCAGGGATTGCAGAAACACAGCATGGGGAAGTTTGCCCGGCTGGCACAACGGTTGAACGGAGGGTAACATGGGTGAACATTGGTACAAGAATTGCTGGACAAGCCAGGAGTGGAGGCTGAACCACCTGTACTGGATTGAGCGCAAGAATGGCCCTCCCTGCCGCTTCCGGATGAACTGGGCCCAGGCGGAACTCCACGGCAACCTCTGGCACCGCAATAATATCCTCAAGGCCCGCCAGCTTGGGATTTCCACCTACACGGCCATGCTGATGCTGGACATGTGCCTGTTCCGGGAGGGGTTCCATTGCGGCATTATTGATAAGAGCCTGCCGGACGCCCAGGAGAAGATGGGCAAGGTCTCCTTTTCATTCAATTCCCTGCTGGAACCTCCCGCCAACGGGGAAGAGTTTATTGAGGATGATTGGGAACGGGAACAGATCAATACGTTTGCCCGGCAGCTTTTTGTGACTTCCAAGGGCAGGATTTCCGCCACCAGGGCGGAGTTTGCCACGGGCAGCAATATTCGCGTGGGGACCAACCTTCGCGGCAACACGATGCAGTTGCTGCACGTGTCCGAGTTCGGGTATGTAGCCGTCAACGACCCCAAGAAGGCGCTGAAGGTTCTTTCCGGCGGCATCAATACGGTGGGGCGCGACGGGGTGGTGATCATGGAGTCCACCCACGAAGGCGGCAAGTACGGTGAGAATTACCGTCTGACTAAGGCGTCCATGGAGAATGCGGGGCGTACCCTGACGCCGCTGGATTTCAAGTTCTTCTTCTTCCCCTGGCACAAGCAGCCGGAATACCGGGTGGACGAGGGCGGTCCTCTATCTCCGAACAAGCAGCACCGGGAGTATTTCGAGGGGTTGGCCAGGGAGGGCATCCATCTGGACGAGGGGCAGAAGCGCTGGTATTTGTCCCAGTGGAATACGTTTGGGCACCTCATCAAGCAGGAGTATCCCAGCACACCGGCAGAGGCGTTTGAAACGCAGGTGCACGGGGCCGTGTACGGCTCCCAGATTTCCATGCTACGTGCGGAGGGACGCCTGAAGCAGCAGTTTGAACCCGACGATTCCCGGCCGCTGTACGTGAGCTGGGACATCGGGCTCTCCGACTACATGACCCTGTGGCTGATTCAGCCGGGAGGGGACGGCAAGTTCTATGTCCTGGACCATTATTCAGCCAATGGGAAGGAGCTGGCCCATTATATCGGCATCGTGCGCGGATGGGAGGCCCGCTGCGGGCAGAGTATTGCCGCCAATTTCCTTCCCCACGATGCAGCCAAGCGGGATTGGGACCTGACGAGTTTCGAGCAACGGCTGGCCATGCAGGGGCTGGTGTGCCGGGTGGTGCCGCGGACCAGCGATATTTGGACGGGGATTCATGCGACCCGCCAGTTACTGGCTCATTGCGTGTTCCACGAGCGATGCAGCGAGCCGGTTGTTGTGGAGGGCGTGGAGTATATGAGCGGGGTGAACGCCCTGGAGAATTACCAAACACTGCCGCCTGGAGCCAATGGACGGGTGATTTCCATGCCGTTGCACAATGCCTGTTCCCACTCCGCGGACGGGTTCCGGACGTTTGCCGAGGCGTATGCGCATGGTTACGTCGAAAAGACGGGCGCCCGTGCACGTACCCGGACCGGGCAGAGAGGCAACACGCGGAAAGGCATGGCCAAAGGGGTTCCATGGGGCCGGTGATTTTTTTGCCTGTGTGACACCGTCACGCTTTCTTTCCGACCGCGGACATGTGAAATCATGATACATGATCATCAACACCACTGCCGGCAAGACCTATGCCGTCACGCCTCAAACGGATTGCACCGTTTCCACTGCGGACGGTGTCCTTATTGCTTCCTGCCCGGCAGGGAGTCAAACCTGCTTTATCGCCCCCTCTGCGGAGGTGGAAGTGAGCGATGATTCAGCCCTGGTCACGGAGTCTTTTAAGGGAGCCCTCGGCGGATCGTCTGCCTCCGGGGGCAGTGGACAGTTCCAAACGATAACCGTCGCAGGTGATTTAACTGCAAAAGGGGTGCTGAAACTCGGAGAAAATGGGGCCTGGATTAAAGGTGTCACGAACCGGGAAATCGGCATGGATATTCTGTCCGTCTACACTAATGGAACCATCAACAATTTATACAATACGGGAAAAGGGGTGTTTTCCGGTCCGGCAACATTTAATGCTGGAGTCACAATGGCGCAATCTCTGACGGTAGATGGCAACACTATTCTAAAGGGCGGAATGGGTGTGGGCGGGGCTATGTTGTTTTACGATTCTTCCGGCGTGCAGGCTGCACAGATTTCTGGTGAATATTTGAGTCCGGATGAAAACGGGGTGGTGTTGGGTAATGGCGGTGGCATGGATTTTTTGAGGATCAAGTATAATTCGGCAAGCAAGTATATAGATATTCAAACCCTTATTTCGGGGTCTACATTTTGTCTGCCTTTGCTGGCTCCTATCAGCGTAAATGGGGCCTGTTCGGCGGATTCTTTTCAGTTTGGTCCTAATGGCATTAGTTTCAATTCATCGAATCCAACGATGGTTGAGACAAGTGGTTCGTGGCAGTTTGGGACGGCTACTTTTGCCGGGGGGGTGACAATGAATCAATCCCTTAATGTGGCTGGCATGGCTACCATGTACCGCTGTGCGGTATATGATGAAGCATATAGCGTGATGTCCGTCCAAACAGGAGAAGCCGTCTGGCAAAACAAGTCCAGCGGTACATTTAGTTTGCGAGGTGATGATAATGGTTTGATGGGAGTTACTCTTACGGTGGGGCGAAACGACAGGGAGGCAGCGAGGATCATCAAGCAAAATCAGAATACCCCTTTGAGCCAGACTGATGTTCCCAATCTGGCAGAAGGTGATGCCCGGTGGGTTAAGTTCAATAATACGCTGACGGATGCCCAATACACCGCCTTGGCGGTCAAGGATGAAACAACGTTATATGTTACCGATACCGGGAAAATCTACCTTGGAAGTTATGCTATTAACTAACCTAATCAAATAAAAATCATTATGTTAATACATATTATTTATGACGCTCCGAAAGATTCAGGGGCCAAGTTCGACCCGCTTGCGGGGGTTATCAGGTTTGTAGGACCCAAGCCAGACGGATGGAGTCACGGAGAAGAAAGGCTCCTGAAAGACCTGCCGGAAGAGCAAGCCCCGGTTTATCTCGCACTTGCTTCCGCCATTCAGGGCAAGGGTGAGGATTGGTCTGCAACCCAGGTATGGGCGCGGATGGTGGGCCAGGATAAGGTGTCTCTCCAAGTTGAGGCCCGACAAGACGGCACGGGAGCAATCCGCACATTCACGCCGGAGGATGACCCCTCTCTTTTGATTGAGGATGTTTCTGCCGTAGCTTTCTTTAAATATTTCACTACCAATCAATAAAAATGAATAAGCTAAGTGACGAACAAAAGCAGGCCGCCCTGGAGGCGGGGAAGCAGGGCATGAAGAATGCCTACGAAAAAAGCAAAACTAAAACCGGTCTGAAATGGTGGGAGCGTCTGCTGTGGGTGGTCCTGGCGGGGGCGGCCTATGCGGCGTCCGCTTTGCTGGGTGGCTGCGGGCACTCCGTGGACGTGACGCGGGAGCAGACCACCATCTGCAAGGACGGCTCGTGCCTGGTGCTGGAGCCGGGGCATATCTCCTACTCCCAGGCCCAACCCGCCACGGCTATTGCGCCTGTCGTGCAGGTAATTCCTACCAAGAAATAACCATGTGCAAACTCTCCGAAGTACCGGCACGGTTCCTGGATTTTGCCAAGGCGTCCCCCGTCATTGCCTGCGTCATGCTGTCTCTGGCTATTTGCGGCGGGGCGTGCTGGTACATCGGGGACATCATGAGCCACTACAATGACCGACTCTGTGACCTGATGTCTTTGCAGACACAGGCCCAGGTAGAGACCGCCAAGGCTATTCAGTTGTTGGCCGTCCGCATTGAAAACATTGAAAGGAAACTGGAAAAATGAACACCACAGAAAGAAACATGGCTGCGGCCATCCTCCGCTTTGAAGACAGCCGCGTCACCGGGCCTGACTCCCTGCGCGTCTCCCGCCTCCCTGCCGCCGATAAAGGCGGTAAATGGGAAATCTGCGGCATTTGCGACGGCATTGAACCCGCCGTCTTCAACCGCTTAAAGGCCCTGCTGGACGCCGGAAAACGGGAAGAAGCCTGGGAAGGCTGCCTGCAATACATCTTGGACAACACCGCCGCCGTGCGCACCTGGATTGGCTCGGACGCCCATCCAGCCACGGAATTCATCCTGCGGGACCATTATTTCAATTCCGGCAGCAGGAATACGGGGAAAATCCTTCAGCGCACCTTGAATATCCACGGCGCCGGGCTCGCAGTGGACGGGATTGTCGGCCCCAAGACCAGGCAGGAATTACAGGTCCAGATCGCCGATAAGAACGAAGCCCTGTTTATTATCGGGCTTCAGGAAAAGCGCAAGGCGTTTTACCGCTCCTGCAAGCAGTTCCCCACCTTCGGGAAGGGCTGGCTGAACCGTTGCGACGACGCCTACCAATTCGCCCTCTCTCTCATTTAATTTTTCATCAGTGTTGTTATGGGATTTACCGGAGCATTGATCAGTGCGGCTTTGAGCGTTGGCGGAAGCCTGTACGGTTCTCGGCAGCAGAAGAAGCAGCAACAGGCCGCCACGGTGGCCGCCCAGGAAGCGGCCAAGCGAAACGTGAGCGTGGGAGCCAGTGTGGCGGACCCCACGCAGGCCGCGACCGACACCGGAGAGAGTGAGGACTGTCTC
>ENA-OWYG01001387-OWYG01001387.1-human-gut-metagenome-genome-assembly--contig:-NODE-1387-length-11763-cov-9.459942_pt1 | contig 11763 bp, 7 predicted proteins | sample MGYA00249747_ERZ652080 | MGnify/ENA primary metagenome ERZ652080 (study PRJEB26925, sample SAMN05827071) | human gut metagenome | biome: ENVO:2100002; feature: ENVO:00000062; material: ENVO:00002003...
GCTAGTCTCGTGGGCTCGGAGATGTGTATAAGAGACAGGGGAGCACCTCTGCCGGGGGCAAATTCCCCGTGCGCCGGTCGTCTTCCCGTATTATTGAAAAATACCAAGCAATTCACACTTACTGCGCAGCATCAGGAGCCACATACGAGTATGCATTGGACATCTTTGCAGCATTGTTTGTCAGAGTGACAGCCTCTCTGTAGTAGGCAACAACAGGAGTGCCCTTATCCACAGCGTTGAACAGCTGCTCTGCAAAAGCAGGTGGCACATTGATACATCCGTGTGAGCCGGAGGTTTTGTAAATTGTTCCTCCGAAGGTATCACGCCAGCTGGCATCATGGATACCTATATTGTAGGCAAACGGCATGAAATAGCTGACAGGAGATGAGTATCCCTCGCCGACAAGAGTAGCATTTCTCTGCTTGTAAACAATCTTGTATACACCATCTACGGAACCATTCTGACGGGCGAGATTACCTGATACGAAATCAGACTCCATCTGGAGAGCACCATCCTTGTAATACCACATGTGCTGCTTTGTGTAGTCAATCTCTATGTATGTATTACCTATGTCGTCAGCGCCTCGGTAGAGAGCAGTCTGCTCGTAAACAGGCTCTCTTTCCACTGGCTTGCCTCCCTCTAAATCGGAAAGAAGTTTGGCCTTCTCATTTTTCTTGCTGACTACCCATCCGTAGTCTCCACCACCTATTTCAATAGTGTCACCGGACGATGTCTTGAACGAGCGTTTGCGGCCGAAAGTATTGTACTTGGAAGCAAGCTGCTGGACATATTTAGTGACCTTGGCATCATCTATGCTCACGCTGCCGTCATCTGAGATGCTTAGCATATCAAGGATTTTGGCTGAGTCAAGCTTCTCGTCGGCACCTTCAATTTTGTAAGTGACGGTTGAAGCAGTGTATTTGTCGAGGGCTTCTTTTTCATTTTTGATAGTATCACTGTTTTTGGTGATTTTTGGAGCTTCATAACAGTCATCACTTAAGGTAAGCTTTGGAAGCTCATTGTCCAGGGCGTCCTTTACCTCGGCAAGGATGCTGTCATATATCGGTTTGCAGCCATTTTTCTCTTCAATCACATTGTATTTGCCGTCTTTTATCTCGATATGGGCATCCTCCGGATTCTCAATGTAGTCATCACTGAAAATATCAAGAGCCTTGAGCTTTTCCGCCAAAGCGGCATCGTCATATTTGGACGAACCCTTTAGAGTATAGTTTTGAGCTTTGAAAAGACTGACAGGCCATGTAAAAGCATTCTGGCTTTTTAGGATTTGCTCCTCGTCACCGTTTGAGACATATTCATAGGAAAAATCAGGTCCCTTAAGTGAAAAGCTGTTGCCTTTTCTATCAGTGATTGTGAGCAGATAGTCGCGACTTAGGGCTGTATTTTTTTCTAATGCCTCTTTTGCAGTTTTACCTGCGTATTTTACAGAGTTAATCTTTGTGTTGAACAGATAGTGGCTGCTAAAATAAAAGGCAAAGCCAAGATAAACAGCCAAAATCACGCCAAGCACAACGGCGCAGGTTATAAGTACTTTTTTCTTCATGTAAATCGACCTCCTTGGAGATATGCTGTTGCTGCCCACACCGGGGTGTAGGCGGCAGCTAAAATCAGTTACATTTGTGAAGATGTGACACATCCATATAGTCAGGCAGACCATTCTTGTAGGCTACAGCGGTTTCTCCCTGAATAAGTGGCTTTAAGTATTCGATAAGCTCAGGCTTCACATCATTGCCAGCATCATTGATCCACTCTCTTGGCACAGACTTGGCCTCGTTTGCGATATCCTTGATAGCAGAATATGTGTATTCTACCTGATAAGGATCATTTGAGATGCGCTTTAAGCATACCATTGATGCGGTCACACCCTCTGCTGCAATAGTGACACCCTTTTTACCCTGAGCAAAAGATTCCTCGATATCGGTTAATGATGCAAGATGTGAGGCACAGCGCTGGAGCACGTTTACCTCTACTGAGCGAACCTTGACACCGATGTTTTCTTTCACAATGAACTCAAGAGCCTTTCCGGCACCGCTTAGCTGCTGGTGTCCGAACTGGTCGCATGAGGCATTTGATGATGTAATGTATGAGCCGTCTGCGTCATGTATTCCTTCGGATACGGCAACTATCACATTGTTAGTGCGCGTAAGGGCTTCTTTTATATCGGCAACAAATTTGTCCTTGTCGAAATCCACCTCAGGCAGATAGATGAACTGAGGCGCTGTATTGTACTCATTACGTGCGAGAGCGGAAGCGGCAGTGAGCCATCCTGCGTCACGTCCCATGATTTCAACGATTGTAACACTCTTAACAGCATAGATAAAGGTATCATGGGCTATCTCAAGCATGCTTGATGCGATATATTTGGCGGCAGAGCCAAAGCCCGGAGTGTGGTCTGTCATGCACAGATCATTGTCGATGGTCTTTGGAATCCCTATAATTTTCACATCACTGTTGATTTTTTTTGCATAATCGGATAACTTTAATACGGTATCCATCGAATCATTTCCACCGATGTAAAAGAAAGCTTTTATGGAAAGCTTATCGAACTGGTGGAAGATGTATACATATGGTGAATCATCATCCTTGTAATCAGGGAGTTTGTGGCGGCATGAGCCAAGATACATGGCAGGTGTGGTCTTAAGCTTTTCAAGATTAGCATCATCTGCAAAAATATCTGACAGATTGAGATAATTCTCATTTAATATGCCGAGTATTCCGTTTACGGCGCCATAGCAGATATCGTATTTCTCAGAGCTTTTTACTCCTGCGATGACTCCTGCAAGGCTTGCGTTGATTGCAACAGTTGGGCCGCCTGACTGGGCGACGATACAGTTTGACTGATTCATTGTAATCTCCTTATTGTGTATTTTAACTATTCTCTTCTGTAAGAATAGTTATGATATAATTTGAAAATGACTACTGAAGGCGCATGGCATATGCACCGCATAATCATATAGATTGTAGTATCAAACATTATTTTTAGCAAGGGTTAAAATGAAAAATATGAATAAATACGAGAATTGCTTATTGTGTCCCAGAAAATGTGGCATAAACAGAAGCACCGGACAAACAGGCGTATGTGGCGTTTCATCTGAAATAAAGGTGGCGCGAGCAGCGCTTCATTACTGGGAGGAGCCGTGCATATCAGGAAAAAGAGGAAGCGGGGCAGTTTTTTTCTCAGGCTGCAGCCTGCACTGCGTGTTCTGCCAGAACAGGGAGATTTCTGACGGAAAAGAGGGAAAGGTAATCAGTAAAGAGCGGCTGAGTGATATCTTTATGGAACTTGCTGACAAAGGCGCAAATAATATCAATCTGGTCACACCGGGGCAGTATATCCCTGATATAGTGTGGGCGGTAAACGATGCAAAAAGCCGTGGCATGAAGCTTCCTATTATATACAATACGAGCGGATATGAAAATGTGACAGAGCTAAAGCTGCTTGAGGGCATAGTGGATGTGTATCTTCCGGATTTTAAATATATGGACAGTACGCTTTCGGCAAGGTATTCAAGGGCAAAAGATTATCCGTCTGTCGCAAAGCAGGTGCTTTCAGAGATGGTCAGGCAGCAGCCGGATGTCGTGATTGACGATGCGACAGGACTCATACAAAAGGGAGTTATTGTGCGACAGCTTCTACTGCCGGGACATGTGAATGATGCAAAGGCTGTACTTAAGTACCTGTATGATACATATCATGATCACGTATATATAAGCATGATGAGCCAGTTTACGCCTATTGCACTAAAGGATTATCCTGAGATAAACCGCACAGTGACAAAGAGAGAGTATGAAAGACTTGTTAACTATGCCCTCGAAATAGGAATCACGAATGCATTTATACAGGAGGGTGACGTGGCAAAGGACAGCTTCATTCCGGCATTTGACTGTGAGGGAGTATAATATTTACCGTTTTTCTTAATAAAATAGTAAGAATTGGCAGGCAAAAATGACTGGATTTTGTGACGCCGGTGTAGTACTATGGTTATGTGATATTTTTTAGCTGTGAAGGTACTGAACAGTTACGATATTTTGTTATTACTCACATCCCGGTGTGACAGACGATAATGTTTTTAATCATACAGGATACATTATTCAATAGAGGATACATTGATGAAAAATATAGGAGAACAGCAGATAATAATTGAATGTCCGAATACTATCTTTCATCTATACATTGACAGTGAGGATGAGCTTTCAAAGGTTAAGGTGTTTATGAACAATATGAAGAATGTTGATTCGATAAGTCTGCATGATATATACAACTGGTGCAACAGACAGCATGTGCAGTACACGACGACATTTAATTATGACAGTAAAATGACCTTGACAGAAATGATAAAATCCTACATATTTTACTTCAGACAGAAGCTTAGATATGTAAATAATAGTGATAGGATGATAGAAACATGAGATACCCTGAATTTCTAAAGGATAGAGGAACAATAGGCTTTGTGGCTCCTTCGATGGGCTGTACAACAGAGCCGTACAGGAGTGCCTTTGACAATGCCATTAAAAGGTTTCACAGCATGGGTTATAAGACGATAGAGGGACCTAACTGCAGGTGCGACAGTGGCATAGGTATCAGCAATACACCTAAGAAGTGCGCAGAAGAGCTGAACGAGAGCTATGCTTCTGTTGACAGTGATGTGCTTATATCCTGTGGTGGTGGCGAGCTGATGTGCGAGGTAGTGCCTTATATTGATTTTGAGCGCGTGAAGCAGTCAAAGCCGAAATGGTACATGGGCTATTCTGACAATACGAATTTCACATTTTTGGAGGCTACTATTGCAGATACAGCAGGTATTTACGGGCCGTGTGCGGGCAGCTTTGGCATGGAGGTGTGGCATGAGTCACTTACCGATGCATTTAATCTGCTTTGTGGCAGGAAGCTTTCATTTACCAATTACCCTATGTGGGAGAAGGAATCGATAAAGGATGAGAATGCTCCGTTTGTGGGCTACAACCTGACTGAAAAGTCGTGTATCAGCTCTATTCCTGCGGTGGCAAAGGAAAGCAGGCTTACCATGAGAGGCAGGCTGCTTGGTGGCTGCATGGATTGTCTTATCAATCTGCTTGGTACATCGTTTGACCATGTAAGGGAATTTAATGAGCGCTACAGTGATGATGGTATCATATGGTTCCTTGAGGCTTGTGACCTTAATGTGATGGGCATGAGAAGGGCTATGTGGCAGATGAAAAATGCAGGATGGTTTTCAAATGTAAAGGGCTTTCTTATCGGACGACCGGCGCACTTCGGAGAGGAAATGTTTGGCATAGACCACAGACAGGCGCTTTCATCACTGCTTAGAGAGTTTAATGTGCCAATCATCATGGACCTGGATATAGGTCATATGTCGCCGATGATGCCTGTGGTATGCGGAAGCATGGCAGATGTCAGCTTCGACGGAAGCAACTTTACAATTTCGTATGATATAGAGCAGTAGATTGGAGGAAAAATGATTAGATCAATAAAGAAAAAAGCAAAGAGTATTGTATGTAGCGTGCTTGCTGCGGTGACACTGTTTACAATGAATCCGGCTGTATTTGCAACAGAGACAGCTACGCAGACTGATACAGTTTCAAGCGTTGATGTATCAGGCAGTGACTCAGCTGATAAGAGTAACACAGACAGTACTGCAGACAGCACAACGACAGCCGGCAGTGAGGCAAACGACAAGGTGACCATCAGCAAAAATGATAAGCCATACTTAAGTCTTGGAGCAGACCTTACACCGGATCAGAGAGCGACAGTGCTTGGATTTATGGGAATCGAGCTCACTGATCTGGACAAATACGATGTGGTCTATGTAAATAATGATGAGGAGCACAAGTACCTCGATTCATACATCAGCAAGAGCGAGATTGGCACAAGGTCACTTTCCTCAGTACTCATTACAGAGGATAAAAAGGGTGCGGGTCTTAGTGTTTCTACACACAATATCAATTACTGTACGGTAGGAATGTACAAGAATGCGCTTGCCACAGCAGGCATAGCTGATGCTAAAATCATAGTCGCAGGACCGTTCCCTATTTCCGGAACGGCAGCACTTGTAGGCACACTAAAGGCATACGAGGAGATGACAGGCAAGAAGCTTGACGACAAGGTGACAGACGCAGCGATGGATGAGCTTGTCACAACAGGAGAGCTCAACAAGAGCATTGACGGTGATTCACAGGATATCGAGGCAATGATTGCAGACCTAAAGAAGCAGCTTGCCGATGGAAGGCTCAAGGATGAGAGCCAGATAAAGGATGCGATAAAGGAGGCTGCAAAGGATTACGACCTGAAGCTTTCTGACGATGATATTGCAAAGCTGACATCGCTTCTTATGAAGCTTAAGGATGCCAATATCGACTGGGATTCAGTAATTAACCAGGCACAGGACTGGGCATCAAAGCTTGGCGATAAGATAAATGACCCGGGCTTCTGGGAAAAGATTGGTAACTTTTTCATGGATTTATGGGATAAGATAAAATCCCTGTTCAGCTAGAAAAGCTACAGGAGACAGTAAGAATAAGCAGAATATGAATCAGACAACTCCCTGAAACGTAAGCATTAGCTGCACGTTGAAGGGAGTTTTTTTATCATTAATAAAAAAATAATAAATTTCTGCCGAATACATTGATACAAAGGTCATATTCTATTATAATTAAATGGATAATGGATTAATGTAAACAATGCACATAAGAAAGATGGGATTTGATGATAAAGATAAATAAATTTCTGGCAGCCTCTGTCGTTACATTGTCATTAGCTGCATGTGACCTGGCACCATACAGCAGCATAGCAGTCTATGCGGATCAGGCGGCTAAGGTTGTGTGTGATGAGAGATACTGGGTAGCGGCGAGAAGCGGACCGGGCACAGAGTATGAGCTGGAGCACAAGCTTTCAAACGGCAAGGATATCACTATTCTTGAGCAGACCACAGGTGCAGACGGCAAGGTGTGGTACAAGGCGAAGTACAATCTGGCAGCAAATAACGAGGAGTGTGTCAGCTATATAAGGTCTGATTTTGTATCAGCAGGTACCGGCACAGCTGCATCAGACAATGCGCAGACAGGGGATGCTTCGGCAGACACCGGCAATGCGGATGCCATACAGCAGAATAATGAGGAGCAGCTTGCCCTTGCAACCGCATCGGGAGCATATGCTACAGGTACGATTACAGGTGGCAATGTGTATGTCCGCAATGCAGCAGGCACATCCGGCACTACCAAGGTTGTCTCACTCAACTGGAACCATCAGGTTGACATAATTGGAGAGACCAGGGTAAACGGTGTGGTCTGGTACAATGTCAAGGGTACTTTAAACGGCAAGGCATTTACAGGCTGGACTATCAGTACATACATAAAGGTGACATACAATAATAGCGGAGACAATACTGATTTTGTCACGGCTATGAAGAATGCAGGCTTTCCTGACAGCTATATTCCAAACCTTACAGCTCTTCACAATAAGTATCCAAGCTGGACATTTGAGGCTGTAAATACAGGTTTGAATTGGGATACGGTGATTGAAAATGAAAGTGTAAACGGACTTAATCTGGTATCCAAATCAGCAGACAATGCCAAGAAATCCACAGCTGCCGGAGCATATAACTGGTCAACAAATACGTGGGTTGAGTACGAACCGGGATGGGTGTCAGCAAGCAGTGCCTATATTGCTTATCTCATGGATCCAAGGAATTTTCTTGATGAGACCAATATTTTTCAGTTTCAGAGTCTGGCATACAGTCCGAATGAGGCACTTGAAGGTGTCAAGTCCATAGTAAAAGGCACATTTATGGAGGGAACAAAGACCTATTCCAACAATGGCGAGAAAATCAATTATGCAAGCACATTCATGGATGTGGCAAAGAGCAGTGGAGTAAGTGCATACCATATAGCATCGCGTATAAAGCAGGAGCAGGGACAAAAGGGAACGAGCCCTCTTATTTCGGGTACATATTCCGGATACGAAGGATATTATAATTATTTTAATTTTAGTGCAACCGGAAACACGAAGGATAAGATTTATAAAAATGGTCTGTCTTTTGCCAAGAAGCAGGGCTGGAATACAAGAGTAAAGTCCATAAGCGGCGGAGCTGTAAAGGTGGGCAGCAATTATATAAATAAGGGTCAAAATACACTGTATTTTGAGAAGTTTAATGTAGTAAATACAAGCTCGCTGTATTTCCATCAGTACATGGGCAATGCCACAGCGGCTCTTACTGAGGGACAGAGTCTGGCTAAAGGATATTCAGACAAGAATCAGGCTTTTGTATTTAAAATACCTGTATACAACAATATGCCATCGTCAGCAGTGGGCTTCGATAAAGCTGGCGATACCAATAACTATCTGCAGTCGCTTGCGATAAGTGGTGTAACACTCACACCGGCCTTCAATGGAGCGACAACAAGCTATTCAGCAGTTGTTTCAAATGCTATAAGCTCAGTGACTGTTTCGGCAGATGCAGTTTCAGGAAACAGTGGTGTTTCAGGCACAGGAAGCTATTCGCTTGCTGTCGGAAATAATACAATTAAGGTAAAATGCAAGTCGCAAAGCGGTGATACAAGAACATACACTATCAATATAAACAGGCAGGCGGCATCTGTAAATAATGCAGGTGGCAATAATAATCAGAACAATAATAACCAAAATAATACAGATGTAAACATAACATCAGGTAAATACAGTATAGGTACTTATATTACAGGCATTGAGCCTGGAACCGGTGCAGCTGATTTTGTGAAGAATATAGCAGTATCAGCATCAGGTACTGTAAAGCTTCTGACAAGCTCAGGCTCAGAAAACAGCGGAAAGATTGCAACAGGCAATAAAGTGGCTGTTTATGATGCTTCAGGTAATCTGAAAAAGACATACGATATTGTTATATATGGAGATATCAATGGTGATGGTGCTGTAAATGCTCTTGATATGATTAAGCTCAACAGACATATCTTAGGAAAGGGAACACTCACAGGTGCTTATCTGGAGGCAGCTGATGCTAACAGAAAGGGTGATGGTGGAAATGCCCTTGATATGATAATCATGAACAGACACATACTGGGCAAATCAAAGATATCGCAGAATTAGAAATGTGAGGAAAGATATGAAGAAATTATTTGGATGTATATTATCACTTGTTGTGGCGGTGATGCTTGTTTTCACACCTGCCGAGCATGTATATGCGCAGGGACTTGGTCTCAGTGTCAGCTCAAGCTCTATAGCTGTTGGAAAAACAGTTAAGGTGACTGTTTCCATGCCGTCTGGATATTTTGGTACTGTAGTTATCTCAAGCTCTGACGAGGGAGTACTGAGTAACGGAGGAGATGGTGTGGCCAATATTGGTGACGCCGCAGGATATCCCACATCGCAGTCATTTTCATTTACGGCGAAGGCTGCAGGAAGCTGCACTATAAAGGCATATTGTACAGTTGTAGGAGATGCAGAGGGCAACGATGCCGGAGGTACAATTACCGGTGCCAGCACGAAGGTGACGGTAAAAAGTGCTTCATCAAACAATGATTCAAACAGCAACAAGGATAACAAGGACAATTCCGGCAGCAATACCGGCAATGACAACAATGCAAATAAAGATAATGAAAACAAAGAGGAAAAGAAATCCTCAAACGCATCTCTTGGTTCGCTTGTTATCTCAGCAGGTATGCTTTCCCCTGAGTTTTCTGCTGCGACAAAGGATTACACAGCTACAGTAGATTACAGCTGTTCAAGCCTTGCGGTTACAGCAAATCCGGCTGATTCCAAGGCGAGTGTGACATCGGTCACAGGCAATGATTCACTTGAGGTTGGAGAGAATGCGGTCAGCGTTGTTGTGACAGCAGAGGACGGCAGCACAAGCACATACAATATAGTTGTTACCAGAAGAGCCGAGGATGATCCGGAGAATGCAGATAAGCAGGATAACTGGAAGAAGTTCGATATAAATGGCACAGAGTGGACTATGGTAAATGACATTCCGGAGGATGTTGTTCCTGAAGGCTTTGAGCACTCAAAGACAGTGATTGACGGACTTGAATACAATACCCTTCATGGCACCTTCGGTGATATCACGCTTGTGTATTTACAGTCGGAAAGCGGCAATGGGCTTTTTGTATATGATGCAGCACAGAATACAGCATATGAGTTTGTCCGTATCAATTCAGAGTCCCATTTTATAGTGGTTTTACTGCCTAAGGTGGATGATGTACCTGAGGGATATAATGAGATATCGCTCTCCATAGAGGGCAAGGGTGTGGCAACAGCCTACCAGACCAAAGCCGAAAAAACCGATGATCAGACAAAGGATTTTTACCTCATATACGCTATGAATGACAATGGTGAGAGTGGCTGGTACACATATGATAGTGTAGATGGCACATATATGAGAACCAAGCTCAGTACACCTACAGTGGCACAGGAGGAAAATGATACAACAAAGAGTGAGCTTGTCCCGGGAATTGCCAATAAATATCTTGTTTTGGCTGCAATACTGGTTCTTATTATCATTATTCTGTTACTGTTGCTTATTGTATCAGCTGTGAAAAACAGAAAATATAAGGCAATGGACTATCATGATGACGATGATGATGTAGATGATGCAGCAGAAGATGTATCAAATGAAGCTTTGGAAGAAACAACTGATGAAACTGCGGACGAGATAGCAGATGAGCTGGAAGAAGAGGTTACAGAAGAGCCGTTAGATGAAGTGGCAGAAGAAGCTGCAGAAGAGTCGGTGGATGAAGTGGCAGAAGAAGCTGCAGAAGAGTCGGTGGATGAAGTGGCAGGAGAAGCTGCAGAAGAGTCGGCAGGTGAAGCCGCAGAAGAAACAGCAGATGAAGCTGTAGAAGAGCCGGCAGATGAAGTCGCAGAAGAAACAGCGGAAGATGCTGCAGATGAGCAAAAGATGGCTACGGATGAAAATATATCAAATGCATCCTATGTCGGAAGAACCGTAGAAATTACACCTGATTCTAAGAAAGCTGTTGAGAATGAAAACTCTGAGTTTGATTTAAAAGACGATTCAAGGCAGGAAAACGTTTCTGACACAGAAAACGATGCTGATGAGGATGCTTTAAAGAATCAGCTTCAAATGGCACTTGATGGCTTTGTCAATGAGGGAAATAAGCCGTCTGAGACTATAGACAGCAGTGCAAAGGATGATAATGAAGATGACAGCGAGGATGATGATTTGCAGTTCATCGACTTAAATTAGTGAATATGACTGGAGGATATGACTTGAAACCATATACAAGTAAGGCTAAAAAAGCAATAGATTTGGCTGCACGTATATCAAAGAAAATGAATTACAGCTATGTTGGAACAGAGCACATACTGGCTGGCCTTATAAAAGAGGGCACCGGTGTGGCAGCTGAGATTCTAACAGCCTGCAATGTGGAATATGATAAGCTTATTTCGATGATTGAAGACCTGATTTCACCGGGGGATAACATCGAAGTGATGGACAGGGATGGCTATTCACCAAGGACACAGAGAGTATTGGAGCGTGCATCGGAGGAAGCCGATAGATTTGGGTGCAATGAGATAGGTACAGAACACTTGCTGATGGCTATAGTACTGCAGGGAGACTGTGCAGCTGCAAGACTTTTAAACACCATGGGTGTTAACAGTCAGAAGATGTTTATAGATATTCTTGGTGCGATGGGTGAGGATCCGTCTGCATACAGGGATCTGATGAAAAGCTACAGTACATCATACAATTCTGCGACTCCTGTATTAGATCCTGTCTCTTATACACATCTGAC
>ENA-OWYG01001388-OWYG01001388.1-human-gut-metagenome-genome-assembly--contig:-NODE-1388-length-11749-cov-8.943646_pt1 | contig 11749 bp, 10 predicted proteins | sample MGYA00249747_ERZ652080 | MGnify/ENA primary metagenome ERZ652080 (study PRJEB26925, sample SAMN05827071) | human gut metagenome | biome: ENVO:2100002; feature: ENVO:00000062; material: ENVO:00002003...
GGGAATAGGAAAGGGTACGCGCAGAAATTTATTTTATTTCCGGTGCGGTTTCGGCATCTAAGAGTTTCTAAGGCAAAAAAAATCTGCTAAAAGCATGAGCCGTCTTCTCAAACTCGCTCCGTCGCAGACTTCGCTCAGACAGTGAAACAGCCGGCTCATAACGCAAATTTTTTTTGCCTAAGAAACTCTAAGATACCTGCAAATGCACCAGAAATAAAATAAATTTCTGCGCTGTGTATTGGCAGTAACCATGAAGAGATCAACTTGTTGGCACACTGGCCATCATAATCTTCCACATTGCGAAAACCAGCTCGGAAACATATTGTATTTGAGGTGCATTTGCAGGTGTCTTAGAGATTCTTAGTTTTCAGGAAATCTGTGTTATGAGAAGAAAAGCCCCTTGTCTGAGCGACAGCGAGTAATTCCGGGCTTTTCTTCTCATGGTTTTAGCAGATTTTCTGAAGACTTAGAAGCTCTTAGATACCGAAACCGCACCTCAAATACAATATGTTTCTGAGCGTCCCTTTGAATACACATAATGAACAGACAAAACAACAATATAATACATTAACTGTACTTGACATTTTTTTGAAAACCTATTATAATTCTATCTAGTTTCACATTACTTTAGTAACACGTTACTATACTAAAGCAATATAAAGTAATAATAAAAAGAATTACAACATAACCAAGAGGAGGACCACCCATGCAGCGTATTTTCCACACCCCTGAAGGTGTAAGAGACATCTACAACGGCGAATGCAGCCAGAAAAGAAAGGTACAGGAGAAAATCCATCGCGTCTTCCACCAGTATGGCTATGAAGACATAGAAACCCCGACATTCGAATACTTTGAAGTATTCAGCCGCGAAGTAGGAACCATCCCATCCAAAGAACTTTATAAATTCTTTGACAGAGAAGGCAACACCCTGGTACTCAGACCTGACTTCACCCCGTCTGTATCCAGAGCCTGTGCAACCTACTTTTCCCCGGACAAAGAACCTGTAAGCCTCTGCTACACAGGAAACACATTTATTAATAACACCAGCTACAGAGGACATCTCAAAGAAACCACACAGATGGGAGTAGAACGGATCGGTGATGAATCCGCAGATGCAGATGCAGAACTTCTTGCCATGACAGTGGAATGCCTTCTGGCAGCAGGTCTTACAGAATTTCAGGTCAGTGTCGGGCAGGTAGATTACTTCAAATCCTTATTAAAAGAAGCCGAACTCGGTCCGGAAGCAGAAGAACGTCTTCGTGTTTTGATCTCGCAGAAAAATTCTTTCGGAGTAGAAGAGTTTGTAGAAGAACAGAAACTCAAAGACAGTATGCAGAAAGCCTTTACTGAAATCCCACAGATGTTTGGTTCAGAAGAAGTCTTAAAGAAAGCCAGAAGTCTGACAAACAACGCCTGCGCACTGGAGGCAGTTTCCAGACTGGAAGAAATCTATGAGATTATGAAAAACTACGGATATGAAAAGTATATCTCTTTCGATTTTGGAATGCTTAGTAAATATCAGTACTATACAGGTATCATTTTCCAGGCATATACTTACGGAACCGGTGAACCTATGATCAAGGGAGGCCGTTACAATGGCCTGATGAAACACTTTGGCAAACCTGCGGCATCTATCGGATTTGCCCTTGAAGTAGATAACCTTCTTCTTGCACTTTCCAGCCAGAAACTGATCTCTGAGAAAGAGGAGAAGCCGGAAGTGATCGAATACGAGCCACAGAACCGTACAGAAGCCATTAAAGAGGCACAGAAACTTCGTGCAGAGGGCAGATGTGTGGCATTACGTTTGAAAAAGGAGGCCAGATAAGCCATGAGATACCTGACAGTTGCCCTGACAAAAGGCAGACTTGCCAACAAAACAATGGAGATGTTTGAGAAAGCAGGAATCACCTGCGAAGAGATGAAAGATAAAGATTCCCGTAAACTGATCTTTACCAATGAAGAACTGAAGATGAAATTCTTCCTTGCAAAAGGGCCGGATGTTCCTACCTATGTAGAGTATGGTGCGGCAGATATCGGAATTGTGGGAAAGGATACGATCCTGGAGGAAGGCCGTAAGCTTTATGAAGTGATGGATCTTGGATTTGGAAAATGTAAGATGTGTGTCTGCGGACCGGAGAGTGCCAGAGAAGTTCTGGAGAACAACCAGCTGATCCGTGTGGCGACTAAATATCCAAATATTGCCAAGGATTACTTCTTTAACAGAAAACACCAGACAGTAGATTTGATCAAATTAAACGGTTCCATTGAACTGGCACCCATCGTTGGTCTGTCTGAAGTGATCGTAGATATTGTGGAGACCGGAAGTACACTGAAGGAAAACGGACTGAAGGTGCTGGAAGAGGTCTGCCCGTTGTCTGCCAGAATGGTAGTCAATCAGGTGAGCATGAAGATGGAAAATGAGAGAATCCGTAAACTTATTGAAGACTTAAGAAGAGTTCTTCAGGAGGAGATGTAAAGATGCGTACAGTAAAATTAACAAAAGAATCAACAAAGGATATTCTTGAGAATCTGCTGAAAAGAAGCCCGAATAACTATGGGAAATTTGAATCCACAGTAGCTCAGATCCTTGATAAAGTAAAAAATGAAGGGGACGCAGCCCTTTTTGCCTATACAAAAGAATTTGACAAAGCTGATGTGACAAAAGAGACTATCCGCGTCACAGATGCAGAAATTGAAGAGGCTTATGCGCAGATTGATCCTGCACTTCTTGGAGTGATCCGCAAAGCTCTGGTCAATATCCGTCAGTATCATGAAAAACAGATCCAGAACAGCTGGTTTACAAGCACAACAGATGGAACTATGCTTGGACAGAAAGTAACACCGTTAAATCGTGTGGGTGTCTATGTACCCGGTGGAAAAGCAGTTTATCCGTCTTCTGTACTGATGAATATTGTACCTGCGAAAGTGGCAGGAGTCCCGCATATTGTTATGACAACACCGCCCGGAAAGGATGGCAAAGTATGCGCTTCCACACTGGTAGCAGCCAAAGAAGCAGGAGCAGATGAGATTTATAAGGTGGGTGGTGCACAGGCAATCGGTGCCCTTGCTTTCGGAACAGAGAGTATTCCGAAGGTAGACAAGATCGTAGGTCCCGGAAACATTTTCGTAGCTCTTGCAAAAAAAGCAGTATATGGCTATGTAAGCATTGACTCCATTGCAGGACCGAGTGAGATCCTTGTTCTTGCAGATGAGACAGCTAATCCGCATTTTGTGGCAGCTGACCTTCTTTCCCAGGCAGAGCATGATGAACTGGCATGTGCTATCCTGATCACTACAAGTGAGAAATTTGCGAAGAAAGTAGATGAAGAAGTAAAAGGTTTCGTGGAGGTTCTTTCCAGAAAAGAAATCATTCAGAAGTCTCTTGATAACTTTGGATACATTCTGATCGCAGAGGATATGGACGAGGCGATTGAGGCAGCCAATGAAATCGCTCCGGAACATATGGAGATCGTGACAGCCAATCCCTTTGAAGATATGATGAAAGTGAAGAATGCAGGTGCGATCTTTATCGGAGAGTACAGTTCCGAGCCACTGGGAGATTATTTTGCAGGTCCGAACCATGTACTTCCTACAAACGGAACAGCCAAATTTTTCTCAGCCCTTTCCGTAGATGATTTCATCAAGAAATCAAGTATTGTATATTACTCAAAATCCGCACTGCGTAATATACACAAAGATATCATTCAGTTTGCAACTTCTGAGCAGCTTACTGCACATGCAAATTCTATTGCAGTTCGTTTTGAGGATGAAGATAAAGAATAATGGTAAGGCTTTGAATCTGAAATCTGCTATAATGTAAACTGTAGTTTGCGCATTAAAACAATGGATTCAGAGTGTTTGAAAATAAGTAAGACAGAGAGGACTTAACCATGGCAAGAGAAGCCTCAGCAGAAAGAAATACAAAAGAAACAGAAATCAAATTAAAAATAAATCTGGATGGAACCGGATATTCTGATATTGAGACAGGTGTGGGATTTTTTAACCATATGCTGGATGGATTTACCCGTCATGGGCTCTTTGATCTCAGTGTCAGAGTCCATGGTGATCTTCAGGTGGATGACCATCACACCATCGAGGATACAGGAATTGTTCTGGGAACTGCATTAAAAGAAGCAATTGGTGACAAAAAGGGGATTAAGCGCTATGGAAGCTGCATCCTTCCCATGGATGAATCCCTGGTGCTCTGTGCGATTGATCTGTCCGGAAGACCTTACTTTGTATGGGATGCAGAGTTTACCACAGACAGGATCGGTGACATGTCCACGGAAATGGTAAAAGAGTTCTTCTATGCCATTTCCTATGCCTGTGGCATGAATCTTCATATCAGGGTTCTGGCAGGTGGGAATAATCACCATGTAGCAGAAGCAATGTTCAAAAGTTTTGCCAAAGCACTGGACGCAGCCACATCCTATGATCCAAGGATCACAGATGTTCTGTCTACCAAGGGCAGTTTGTAAAATTTGAAAATTTACGAAATGATTTATGGCAATCAATAAATTAGATGGAGACAGAAAATGGAAAATACAGTGAATTTAAAAAGCAGCATCGCATGGTCTGATTTTAAATTAAACAGTGATGGAATGGTACCTGTTATAGCCCAGGATTATCAGACAAACGAAGTGCTGATGCTGGCGTATATGAATGAAGAAGCATTTAATACCACTCTTGAAACAGGTAAAATGACTTACTGGAGCAGAAGCCGCAATGAACTCTGGACGAAGGGACTCACATCCGGACATCTCCAGTTTGTAAAATCCCTTACACTGGATTGTGACAATGATACGATCCTTGCTAAAGTAGAGCAGATCGGTGCAGCCTGCCATACCGGAAACAGAACCTGTTTTTTCAAAGCCCTGACAGAAGTGTAATGAATAACGCGATAATATACATACAAGCCAAAATTCCATTGCCGCAGGCAATCTGGAATGAATTTTGGCTACGTTACTGTGAACGGAGTGAACAGTAACACTAATGCCAAACATTAAAGGAAAATATACACGAATTGTATTGACATTTTTGTTAAAATGTGATAAAAAAAGAATATCCGAATTGAATATGTGCAATGTTATAACGCAAAGGTTGCATCGTACTTGATGTGCAAAAGAGAATCCGGTGAGAATCCGGAGCGATACCGTCACTGTGTATGGGAGCTGCTTTTCAGAAACCACTGGGAAACTGGGAAGGGAGAAACAGCGATGATCGAAGTCAGGAGAACTGCCTTGGCGTAGAATTTAAGGTCTGCGGTATACAGAACCTGTATTCTCATAACGATACATAGCTCTTTTATTAAATGAATCAGACAGAATCGGAAATTACAGATATATCTGGTACATATAAACCATGTATTTATGGGAAAGCGGTAGCTGCAGAATATGCAGTTGCCTTTTTTGTGCATACAATTGTCCGGAAATACGAGAAATAAAAGAGGAAAAACGAAATGAAAAGAAAATCCATGTTAGCCTTATTACTGGCAGTATCCATGACCTGTTCCATGACAGCAGCAACAGGTACAGTTGCTTTTGCATCTGATGATGCAGCAACAGAAGAGGCTGCAGATGACACAGAAGCAGCTGCAGACGATGCAGATGCAGCAGATACAGAGGAAGCATCTGATGATACAACAGAAGCTTCTGATGATGATCAGAAAGCCGCAGACGAAGTTGGTGCCCTGATCGATAAGATTTATGTTCAGGAAAGAACAGACACAACTGACGAAGACTGCAAAGCAGCAAAAGAAGCATGGGACAAACTTACAGATGCTCAGAAAGAACTGGTAACAGGTGAAGAAGCAAGCCCTGAATACTTTGGACGTGACACAGGTGATGCTTCCAAAGATGATCCTCGTAACCAGGATGAGATTGGTGAGAATGAACTTCTTGTAGTAAGTTTTGGTACATCCTTCAACGACAGCCGTGCAGAGGATATCAAAGGAATCGAGGATGCCCTTGCAAAAGCATATCCGGACTGGTCAGTAAGACGTGCATTTACAGCACAGATCATCATCAACCATGTACAGGCAAGAGATGATGAAGTAATCGATAATATGCAGCAGGCTCTTGACCGTGCAGTAGCTAACGGTGTTAAGAATCTTGTTGTACAGCCGACACATCTGATGCATGGTGCAGAATATGATGAAATGACAGAGGCAATTGATGGATACAAAGACAAATTTGAATCTGTTGCAATTGCAGAGCCAATGCTCGGTGAAGTTGGTGATGACGCTACAGTGATCAATGATGACAAGAAAGCAGTTGCTCAGGCAATCACAGATGAAGCCTGCAAGGAAGCTGGATTTGATGATATGAAAGCAGCAGCAGATGCAGGCACAGCATTTGTATTCATGGGACATGGTACATCCCATACAGCTAACGTAACCTATGACCAGATGCAGACACAGATGGATGATCTTGGATTCACAAACGCTTTCATCGGAACTGTAGAGGGAGAACCGGAAGACACAGCATGTGACAAGGTTATCGAGAAAGTAAAAGAAGCAGGATTCAAGAATGTGATCCTTCGTCCTCTGATGGTTGTTGCCGGAGACCACGCTAACAATGATATGGCTGGTGATGATGCAGATTCCTGGAAATCTCAGTTTGAGGCATCCGGTGATTTCGACAGTGTTGACTGTCAGATCGCAGGTCTTGGAAGAATCGCAGCAGTAGAAGATCTGTATGTGGCTCATACAAAAGCAGCAATTGATTCTCTTGGAGCATCTGACGATGCAGCAGCAGAAGATACTGATGCCAAAGCAACAGATGACAGTGCAGACGATGCACAGGCAGACGATGCACAGGCAGATGACGCAGCTGAGACAACAGCTGATACTGCAGAGGCTGACGCTGAATAAAAAATATTGTTCAAACAAGATAAACTGCCCGGAGAACTTGCAAAAGTTTCCGGGCAGATATATTATATGATAAGAAAAAAAGAAGTCATAGCAATTCCATAAAATACTGCAAACAGTTCGCACGTTTCTGTTCATTCCGTTCACAGTAACGTGCGCACATCTGAGAAAGATCCAGAGGAACTGTCTTAATTGCATTATTTTCTGGAATTACTATAATATATTTGCCATCACCTGTTCAAAAGCCTGTTGCTCTGCAGCAGATGGGTTGAACAGCACGATAGAAAAAACTATAAAAAATATGAAGATAAGGGAGAAGAAATAATCATGAAGAAACGTTCATTTACATTATTAATGTCAGCACTTACTATTTCAGCTACTCTGATCGGTACAAGCCCGGTTGCTGCAAAGACAGATACTGATACGGCAACAGAAGAAACCACTGATAAAGAAGAAACAACTGCAAAAGATGCTGATTCAGAAAACACAGATAATAAAGAAACAGATGCATCCAAGAGTGATACATTAGAGGATGGCACCTACACAGCAGAATTTGATACAGACAGCGGAATGTTCCATGTAAATGAAGCAAACGATGGAAAAGGAACCCTTACAGTAAAGGATGGCAAGATGACTATCCATGTAAGCCTTGCTTCTAAGAAAATTGTAAACCTTTTCGTCGGAAAGGCAGAAGATGCACAGAAAGACGGGGCAGAGGTTCTTGAGCCAACCACAGATACTGTTACATACAGCGATGGAATGAGTGAGGAAGTATATGGATTTGATATCCCGGTACCCGCAATTGATGAAGAATTCGATGTAGCTTTGATCGGAACAAAAGGAAAATGGTATGACCATAAGGTAAGTGTCAAAAATCCTGTAAAATCCGATGATACAGATGCAAAAAAAGATGATAAAGAAAATAAAGATGCAGATTCCAAAGCAGATGACACAGACAAAGATGCGAAAGACAGTAAGACAAGTGAAGGTAAGACTCTGGCAGATCTGAATCTTGAAGACGGCGATTATACCATGGATGTAACTCTCACAGGCGGTTCAGGAAGAGCAACCATTGATTCTCCTGCAGCCATTAATGTAGAAGGCGATAAAGCTACAGCAACTATCGTATGGAGCAGTCCGAACTATGATTATATGCTTGTGGATGGTGAGAAATATGAGCCGGTTAATAAAGACGGAAACTCCACTTTTGAAATCCCTGTCAGCGTATTTGATGCAGAGATGGAGGTAACAGCAGATACAGTAGCAATGAGTGAGCCTCACGAGATTGACTACACCTTAAATTTTGATTCCACAACTGCCAAAGAAGCAGAAAAAACAGCAAAATAATCACATACAAACAAAGAAACAATTATGAAGATGAAAAACATAATAAAGAAACAGCAAAAAACAATATTTATCGGTTTTATGTCAGTTGCATTATTTATTATCTGTATATGCACTGTCTGTACAGCATACGCAGCAGATAAAGACAATGCAAAAACTCCTGTGGATATCCCGGGACTTACCTATGACCACAGTATGGAACTTTCCTACGCAGAAGAATTCAGCGTAGACTATTACAATGATGGCTATGCTCTGATTACTATCGATCAGGAAGGACAGTTTCTTGTAGTTCCAGAGGGAAAAAAGGCTCCAAAGGGGCTTGAAAAAGATATCACAGTTATTCAACAACCGCTGAACAACATCTATCTGGTAGCAACCTCTGCCATGGATCTTTTCCGCGCAATTGACGGTATTGACAGCATTCGTCTTTCAGGAACTCAGGAGAATGGATGGTATATCCAGGAAGCAAAAGATGCCATGGAATCCGGAAAAATGATTTATGCAGGCAAGTACAATGCACCGGATTATGAACTGATCCTGGATGAAGGCTGTGGTCTTGCCATTGAATCAACTATGATCCATCATAATCCGGAGGTGGAAGAGAAACTGGAACAGTTTGGTATCCCGGTAATGGTAGAACGTTCCAGTTATGAGAGCCATCCTCTGGGAAGAACTGAATGGATGAAACTCTATGCTGTGCTTCTCGGAAAGGAAGATGTAGCTGAGAAGGCATTTAAGGAGCAGACAGACAAGCTTGACAAAGTTCTGACCTCTGATGATAAAGATACAGGTAAAACAGTAGCATTCTTTTACATTAATTCCACAGGTGCTGTCAATGTGCGAAAGAATGGTGATTATGTTTCAAACATGATCGAGCTGGCAGGCGGCAAATATGTTCCCGAAGATACAGGAGAAAGTGATAACGCTTTGTCTACCATGAATATGCAGATGGAAGAATTTTATGCCAAAGCAAAAGATGCGGACTATATCATCTATAACAGTACTATCGACGGTGAACTTTCTACTATTGATGAACTGCTGGCAAAAAGTAATCTTCTGGCAGATTTTAAGGCAGTGAAGGATGGAAATGTGTGGTGTACGGGTAAAAATCTTTTCCAGGAAACCACCGAACTTGGAACCATGATCGAAGATATTCATACAATCCTTACTACAGATGATGATTCGCTGGATGAACTTGCATATATGCATAAGTTAAAATGATATTTATAACTTTTCGGCACACTCGAATCCGCATCCTATGCGATTGGTATAGTTATTTACGAACGGCACTGAAATATGTTTGCGGGATTCTGCATAACTGCCAAAAGCAGGAAATATAAAAACAAAAGGAACAAAAAATATGGATGACAAAAAACGTACAGCCAGATACTGGATGGCATTTCTTATACTGGCGGTGTTTCTGATGATTTTATTTGTCTGGAATGTAAATGCCGGAAGCATTCATCTTTCAGTGAGTGAGATTCTGAATATTATTTTCAGACATCAGGGAGATGCGACTGCTTACAATATAATATGGGAAATCCGTCTTCCCAGGATTCTGTCAGTGATCATTCTTGGAGGAGCACTTTCTGTATCCGGATTTCTTCTTCAGACATTTTTTAATAACCCTATTGCAGGTCCCTTTGTACTTGGAATTTCTTCAGGAGCCAAGCTGGTAGTTGCACTTCTGATGATTTATTTTCTGAGCAGATCTATTTCCATGGGTTCTGCAGCCATGATCATTGCAGCATTTATCGGTTCTATGATTTCCATGGGATTCGTCCTGCTGGTTGCAAAAAAAGTCCACAACATGTCCATGTTGGTTATCAGCGGTGTCATGATCGGTTACATCTGTTCTGCAGTTACAGATTTCGTAGTTACCTTTGCGGATGACTCCAATATCGTCAATCTTCACAACTGGTCACTGGGAAGTTTTTCAGGAATGTCCTGGGGTAATGTGAAAGTAATGGCAATAGTAGTTCTGCTCACAATGGTGATCGTGTTCTTTATGTCTAAGCCTATCGGTGCCTATCAGCTGGGTGAAGTTTATGCCCAGAATATGGGAGTGAATATCAAGCTGTTCCGCATAGGACTGATTCTCTTATCCAGTATTCTGTCTGCCTGTGTGACAGCTTTTGCAGGACCAATTTCTTTTGTTGGCATTGCAGTGCCTCACATTGTAAAAAGCCTGCTGAAAACAGCCAGACCGCTCCTTGTGATCCCGGCCTGTTTTCTGGGAGGGGCAGTATTCTGTCTTTTCTGTGATCTGATCGCCAGAACCGTATTTGCACCTACAGAACTCAGTATCAGTTCCGTAACAGCAGTGTTTGGCGCACCGGTTGTAATCTATATCATGATCCGCAGACAGAAGAGAAATTGATATAAAAAGCAGGAGCAGAATACGTTATCCGGGCAGATTACTATAAGATGCAGCATAAAAAAGGAAAACAGGAAAAAATATGTCAGAGAAAATAGCAGATGTAATAAAGGAAACAGAAAATAACAAAGCAGACCGGCAGGAACAGTATTTTTTCCGTACGGATCAGCTGACTGTGGGATATGACGGAAAACCTCTTATCAGAGAAATCAATATTCAGCTGAAAAAGGGAGAAATCCTCACTCTCATCGGTCCTAACGGTGCCGGAAAATCCACTATTCTTAAAAGCATCACCAGACAGCTTGCCACGATCAGCGGTACTGTTTATCTGGATAAAGAGAAAATGGCAAAGATGACCAATAAAGAGGTCTCTCAGAAACTGGCAGTCGTGCTCACAGAGCGTATGCGTCCGGAACTGATGACCTGCGAAGACATTGTAGCCACAGGGCGTTATCCTTATACAGGAACTTTGGGAATACTCTCCGCAGAGGATAAGACAAAGGTAAAGAAATCAATGGAAACCGTCCATGCATGGGATTTAAAAGACAGGGATTTTACAGCCATCAGTGATGGTCAGAGACAACGAATCCTTCTTGCCCGGGCTATCTGTCAGGAGCCGGAGATCATTGTACTGGATGAGCCGACTTCTTTTCTGGATATCCGTCATAAGCTGGAACTTCTTACCATTTTGAAACAGATGGTGCTGGATCATCAGCTTACAGTGATCATGTCGCTGCATGAGTTGGATCTTGCACAGAAAATATCTGATAAAGTTATCTGTGTACATGGAGAATATATAGAAAAATATGGTGCTCCGGAAGAAATCTTTACTTCTGAGTATATTCGGAAGTTGTATGGAATTACCAGAGGAAGCTATAATGCTGCTTTTGGATGTGTGGAGATGGATCCGCCCAGAGGTGAACCTCAGGTGTTTGTAATTGGCGGTAATGGAAGCGGAATTCCGTATTATCGAAAACTGCAGAGACAGGGAATTCCATTTGCGGCAGGAGTGCTTCACACGAATGATGTAGACTGTCAGGTAGCCGGTGCACTTGCAGACCAGGTGATTACAGAGAAACCTTTCGAAAGTATTTCACAGGAATCTTATGATAAGGCCTGTCTCTTATACACATCTGACGCTGCCGACGACTAGTCGAGTG
>ENA-OWYG01001398-OWYG01001398.1-human-gut-metagenome-genome-assembly--contig:-NODE-1398-length-11646-cov-4.958761_pt1 | contig 11646 bp, 13 predicted proteins | sample MGYA00249747_ERZ652080 | MGnify/ENA primary metagenome ERZ652080 (study PRJEB26925, sample SAMN05827071) | human gut metagenome | biome: ENVO:2100002; feature: ENVO:00000062; material: ENVO:00002003...
CGCCACCTTGCCAAGGTGGAGGTAGCGAGTTCGAGCCTCGTCGGCCGCTCCAACACGAAGCCATCATCAATGCGTATTGCAAAGATGATGGCTTTTTTGTTTGATTCTCGGAGTGGGAAAGTTTGCAGATGTTGACAGAATCTGCGAATGCCCTTATACTGGTATCGTTCGGTTTTGAAAAGCATATAGGGCGAGCCGGGCCTGCCTTGCGGGCAGGGCGGCTCGCCTTTGTGCGCGTTTTTGCTGATGGATAGGAAAAGGAGGGAAACGTTGCAGTGATCTTTGGCAAGTACATCAACCGCTACTACCTCAAGAATGCTCCGGTGCTTCTGCTGGGCCTGGCGGCACTGCTGACGGTGGACTACATCCAGCTTTTGATCCCCCGGCTTTACCGGCTGGTGATCAACGGGGTCAACCTGGGGCAGGTGGTCGTGGACGGGCAGACTGTGGCTTTTGGCAAAGAGGTGCTGTTCCAGCACATCTGCCTGCCGATGATCTACATTATTATATTGATGGTGCTGGGCCGCTTTTTGTGGCGCGTCTGCTTCTTTGGCAGTGCCGTGCGGGTCACGGCAGATCTGCGGGAGCGGATGTTTGACCACAGCCGCCAGCTCTCCCAGCAATATTATCAGGTCAACAAGGTGGGCAACCTGATGAGCCTGTACACCAACGACCTGGATACCATCCAGGAGTGCTTTGGCGATGGCGTGCTCATGTTTTTTGACGCCCTGACCCTTGGCCTGCTGGCCCTTTATAAAATGTGGAACATGGATCACCAGCTCACGCTGCTGGCCCTGATCCCGGCGCTGCTGATGCTGGCCATTGGCACCGTGATGGGCAAGACGATGACCAAGACCTGGGAGAAGCGCCAGCAGGCTTTCTCCGACCTCTCAGACTTCGCGCAGGAGAATTTCTCCGGCATCGCGGTCATCAAGGCCTTTGTCAAGGAACTGAAAGAGCTGATCGCGTTCCGGAAGCTCAACAAGGAAAACGAGAAGATCAACGTGGAGTATACCCGCATCTCGGTGCTGCTGGAGATCATGGTCACCCTGTTTGTGGAGTCGGTCATCTGCGTGATCCTGGGTTTTGGCGGCTATCTTGTCTACGTCGGGCAGTTCAACGCGGGCCAGCTGGTGGAGTACATCGGTTACTTTGAGGCCATCGTCTGGCCCATCATGGCCGTGGCCATGCTCATTGAAAAATCCTCCCGTGGCAAGGCGTCCCTCAACCGCATCACCGAGCTGCTGGATGCCCCCATTGATGTGGCTGACCGTCCCGGCGTGCCGGATCTGGCCAATGTGCAGGGCGGCGTGGAATTCCGGGACCTGACGTTCCGCTACCCGGACGGCGAGTTCGATGTGCTCAAAAACATCAGCTTCACGATCCAGCCCGGCGAGAGAGTGGGCATCGTGGGCAAGACGGGCGCGGGCAAGACCGCTCTGGTAGACCTGCTGCTCCGCACCTACAACGTGCCGGACGGCACCCTGTTTGTGGATGGCAAAGACGTCAACACCGTTTCCATCCACTCGGTGCGCAACGCCTGCGCCTATGTCCCGCAGGACAACTTCCTCTTCTCGGACACCATCGCCCATAACATCGGGTTCGGTGTGGATGACGCTACCCGGGAGGACATTGACCGTGCTGCCGCGCTGGCGGACGTCCGTGACAACATCGTGGACTTTAAAGACGGTTATGAGACCGTGCTGGGCGAGCGCGGTGTGACCGTTTCCGGCGGCCAGAAGCAGCGCATCTCCATTGCCCGCGCCCTGCTCAAGAACGCGCCCATCCTGATTCTGGACGATTCCGTCTCGGCCGTGGACACCCGCACCGAGAAGATCATTCTGGACAACCTCAAGGCCAGCCGGGCAGGGAAGACCACCCTCCTCATTGCCCACCGCATTTCCACGGTGGAGGGGCTGGACAAGATCATCTTCCTTGAGGATGGCCGGGTGGAGGCCGTGGGCCCCCACGACAGCCTGTATGCTTCCTGCCCCGAGTATCGCCGGATGGTGGACCTCCAGCGGCTGGAAGATGAGGTAGGAGGTGACAGCAATGGCTAATGTGAATCCGCTTCTGCTGGTGGGAGCCGTTATTGGTGTGGTCACGGCCCTGCTGGTGTTTGCCTACGCCTCCGTCAAGGACAAGAAAGGATCCATGGGCTTTGAACGGAATATGGCCGATGGCGAGATCGTCCGCCGTCTGGTCCAGTACGCCAAGCCCTATGGCGGAAAATTCATCATTGTGGGCTTTCTGGTCCTCTTCTCCATCAGTTACGATATTGCGTCTCCCCTCATCGTGGGCTATATTGAAGAGCTGGTGGTAGGGGACTTTACCCTCGACCATCTGTTTGCCTCGGTGGCGGTCTATGCGGGCGTGCTCGTCTTCTCGATGCTGAGCACCTATTTCCAGGCCGTCATCCTCCAGAAAGTGGGGCAGCGCATCATTTCCGACCTGCGCGAAGACCTGTTTACCCACATCGAGTCACTGGCTCACGAACAGCTCAATGAGATCCCGGTGGGCAAGCTGGTCACCCGTGTGACCAACGACACCAACGCCATCTCGATGATGTTTACAAACTTGCTGGTCAACCTGACCAAGAACGCGTTCGTCATTCTGGGCATTCTGGTGGCGATGCTCTGCCTCAACTATGAGTTGACCCTGATGGTGCTCTGCTTTGTGCCGTTCATCGTTATCTTCACGGTCATCTTCCGCAAGTTCTCCCGCCGGGCTTACCGCAAGGTGAAAGATGCTACGACCGACATCAATACCTATCTTTCCGAGAACCTCTCTGGCATCAAAGTGACCCAGATCTTTGGCCGGGAAGACGAGAAGATGACCGAGTTCCGCCAGAAGAGCCAGACTCTGGCCCGGGCGAACCAGGAGCAGATCTTCGTTTTTGGCGTGTTCCGCCCGCTGGTGTATATGCTTTATATCAGTTCCATTCTCTGCCTGTTCTATCTGGGCGGCATGGGCCACCTGACGGGGGCCACGTTCCTGGGGCAGAGCATTTCGTCCGGCACCATCGTCACGTTCTACATGTACATCTCCAAGTTCTTTACGCCGATCCAGAACCTGGCGGAGCAATTCAACTGGCTGCAGTCGGCCTTTGCGTCGTCGGAGAAAGTTTTCTCCATCATGGACATTGAGCCCAAGATGCAGGATGCCCCGGACGCCATCGAGCTGGAGGACATCAAGGGCGAGATCGAGTTCAAGGATGTCTGGTTCAGCTATATCCCCGGCGAGTGGGTGCTGCAGGGCGTTTCGTTCCATGTGAACCCCCGCCAGACCGTTGCATTCGTGGGCTCCACGGGCTCCGGCAAGAGCACGATTCTCTCCCTCATCTGCCGCAACTATGAGTTCCAGAGAGGTGAGATTTTGATTGACGGCATCGACATCCGCAAGATCAAAATTTCCTGCCTGCGGAAGCACTTCGGCCAGATGCTGCAGGATGTTTTCCTCTTCTCGGGCACCATCCGCTCCAATATTGTCCTGCGGGAGGAGAACATCCCGGATGAGGAGATCATGGAGGTCTGCCGCTATGTCAACGCGGACCACTTCATCAACAAGCTGGACCACGGCCTGGACGAGGAAGTCCGGGAGCGGGGCAACAACTTCTCGGCAGGCCAGCGCCAGCTGCTCAGTTTTGCCCGCACCATCCTGCACAAGCCCAGCGTGATGATCCTGGACGAGGCCACCGCCAACATCGACACCGAGACCGAGCTGCTGATCCAGGATTCGCTGGAAAAGATGCGCTCGGTGGGCACCATGCTCATTGTGGCTCACCGCCTGTCCACCATTCAGCACGCGGACAACATCATTGTGCTCTCGCACGGCAAAATTCTGGAGCAGGGCACTCACCAGCAGCTGCTGGCCCGGCACGGGCGGTATTACCAGCTCTACACGCTGCAATACCACAAAGAGCAGCTGAATTCGCAATAAAGAAAATCAAAAGACAAAACGCTCCTGCATTGGGCCAAGACCCTTTGCAGGAGCGTTTTTTGAGAACAGTTTCGTTTTACGCCATCGTGAGCACCAGCGCGCACAGCGGCAGGGTGAGGATGCTGAGCAGGGTGGTGAGCACAACGCACCCGGCGGCAAACTGCTCATCGTGGCCGAACTGCACCGCAAACACCGAGGTGATGGCAGCAGCAGGGCAGCACTCGAGCAGCAGCACGACCTGTGCGGCCATCCCGAAGCGGAACAGCCCCAGCAGAGCAAAGGCCCCAAGGCAGAGGGCCGGGATGACCAGCATCCGCACGGCGGCCAGTTTCCAGATGGGGCGGCTGCAGACGATGCTCTTTAAATCGCCCGCCGCGATCAGCATTCCGGTGATGAGCATGGAAAGAGGGGTGTTCATGGCACCCAGCAGGGAGATGGGCTGGGCCAGCAGGGCAGGGATGGGAATTTGCAGGAGGTAAATGGCCAGGCCGACCAGGACAGCGTAAATGGCCGGGGTGTGGGCCAGGCTCTTCACCACGGCTTTGGGGTCAGAGCTGCCGCTGACCATGCTGTAGCCCAGCGTCCAGAGCAGGACGTTGAACACCGTGACATAGGCGCTGGCGTAAAGCAGCCCCTCCGAGCCGAACAGGGCCGAGATGAGCGGGAAGCCCATGTAAGCTGCATTGGAAAAGATGCTGGCGAAGCGGAAGATCGCGGTCCGGCCGTTCTTGCGGCGGGCGGTGAGGGCCAGCGTAAGCACGGTGCCCAGTGCAATGGTGAGGATGCTCAGGCCGAACGCCGCCAGCAGGTTGCGCAGGATTTCAAGGCTGAACTCCATCTGATAGGAGTTTACGATCATGGCCGGGACCACGATGTTGACCAGCAGATTGGACAGCGGCTGTTTGTGTTCCAGCTTCAGGACACCCGTTTTGACAGCCAACGTGCCCACCCCAATGAGCAGAAACAGCACAATGACCTGTTGGGCGCAGATAAGTGCCAACTCCATAAAGAATCCTCCTTGCGATCCAGACAATCAAAAACATTACGAAGAATACAACATGGGTATACCATAGAAAGACTGAAATTGCAAGAGGGAGCGCGGTAAAATTACAAAATCACATTTTTAATCAGGAGGGAGACACTGCCGTCCGCATCGTGGAGGAACTCCACGGCCGAATCCTCGGAAAGCATCTCGGTAGGGATCTTGACCTCAATGCCGTTGGCAGTGTGGATGCTGCGGCTCTCCATCCGGCGGATGCGGGCAGGCGTCACCGTCACGGGCTGGTCGTGCATGGCGGGTTCCAGCACGTCGCTTTTCTCCACATAATCATCAAAGGGGACGGCGGCCAGCGGGTAGTCCTCGGCCAGCTGTCTGCGCACCTGCTCCACAGTGACTTTATTGTCGTTGTCAGAGGCCTGATTGGCGATGAGCATGGCTACCTGTGCCTCGGCGTGGGGCTCGTCGGCATAGCTGTCTTTCACAGCCTGGGCAGCGGCTTCCTGGATGGCCTGCAGCTTTTTCTTTTCGGGCTCGGCCTGGGTGTACTGGAACACCACTGTGGAGAGGTAAAACTCTTTGTGGCCGTCGATGTCGTATTTCTTTTCCAGCAGACGCATGGAGTAATCGGTCAGGTCCACAAGGGCACCCTCCTCCACCTTGCCGCTCTGGGTGGGCAGGCAGGCCCGCTGCTGGATAATGGAGTTGACGGGGGCTCCGCCCACCTCCTCCGTGTAATGGGTGTAGCCGTTTTTGTAGTTCAGTTTCAGGATCCCCAGCCAGGGCTCGCCATCCCGGGTGAAATCCACCACGGCCAGGTCTGCCCCGGGGATGGTGGTGTGGGCGTGCATGTAATCAAACAGGACACCTGCGATCCGGCAGGAGAGGTCCACGAAATCCTTGTTCTGTTCCAGCTCGTTCCGAAATGCGGAGTCGGGCAGGGGACGGCACTGGCGGATGTCATCGCTGGCCAGCAGTTTTTCAATGTGGTATTGCAGGTACGCCATTTTCTCGGCGGTAGGCTCCATGCAGCTGCCGCTGAGCACCGGGGCGTCCAGTGTGGTGTCCAGCACATGCAGAATGGCCTGATGAATGATGATCTCCATAATATCCCTCACGGTTCTCGTTTATTTTGGGCCCCGGGAGCGGGGCAGAAGTTCTCGAAGTGAATTATAACATATCCCGCGCCCAAAAGCGAGAGCCGGACATCTTGCAACACCACGCTGCAGATGCTATACTGGGCACAGAATGAACTGCGCTGCAGCGCTGAAAGGGGAAGACAGAATGGAATTTCGGGAGAAACCGATGCAGAACCTCATCCGCGTCAAAGAAAAAGAGATCTGCAAAAATGTGCAGGAGCTGCTGCTGGACGGCGAGCAGATCGTGGGAGCCTACAAGACGGTGCGTGACCAGGCCGTGTTTACCTCCCACCGTATTTTTATTGTGGATATGCAGGGCGTCACGGGCACCCGGCAGGAGATCTTTGTGCTGCCCTACCGGAAGATCGTCCATTTCGGCATCCAGACGGCCGGCTTTGGCGACCCGCTGCAGACCTCACAGCTGACGGTCTGCTATGCGGATGAGCACGAGATGAAGTTTGGCTTTATCGGGCAGGAGGAACTGCTGGCGGTGGCAAAGGCCATCAGCCGCTGCATCCTGTAAAACAGCAAAGCAAACGAAAGGCCCGCTCCGGGGCATTGTACGCCGGGGCGGGTCTCTCGTTTTGCTGTAATATGTGAATGAGAGGATGGCAATTTAGCAGGCGCGGTCCTTGCGGCCGGCCTCCAGCATATAGTGCAGGAAGCCCGTCACGTCAGCAGGGTCGGCCACGCTGATGGAAAAGCCCTTGGCGGGGGCATTCATCATCTGGAACAGCTCGGTGGTGGCAGAATCCTTCTTGAGGTCGCAGGTCTCGCCATTGTCCAGATGCAGGTAAACACTGCCCTTGCTGGCAGCAACCTGGCGCATAAAACGGTCTTTATCAAGATATTGAATCCGAAGCATAAAAATACCTCCTAGAAAACAGATTTTGAGACATCGGGTGCGGGCGGTTGTTTTCCGTCCGTCGCGGTGTTATACTGAGCTTGCAGCTCTGATGAAATAATACCATAAAACAGGTGGATGTAGTAGAATAAAAGCACCCGATTTATACAACAAAATCGGCTTGGATAAAAAACTAACATTCATGTGGGGAAAGGAATTGGCAAATATGGCGGTACAGGTCTGCAACAATGTTGTGGCAAGCTCGGAGGGCCGGGAGCTGGCACAACACGGAAGCCCGATGTTCCCCATCGCGTGCTATGCGGAGGACATGATGGCAGATTCCGTGGCATGGCACTGGCACGAGGAATTTGAGTATATCCTATCGGAAAAAGGCATTTTGTATGTGGATGTGAACAAGACCCGCGTCCGCCTGAATCAGGGAGAGGGTATTTTTGTGAACTCCGGGGCGCTTCATGCGGTGGAGCAGAGCCCCGCCCTGCTCCACTCCTGCGTGTTCCACCCGCGGCTGGTGGGCGGTATGGACACCATCTTCTGGCAGAAGCTCATCAAGCCCATGACCCAGCCGGGAGCTCCGGCGTTCTTCCTCCTCAATGAGGCGGTGCCCTGGCAGAAAGAGGTGCTGGCCTGCCTGCGGGATGCCTGGCGGGAGGTGGCCGATGAGCCCTTTGATTATGAGAACCGGGCGCGGTATCATCTTCGGCGGCGCTGCGGATCCTCAGCACCCAGTGCGTGGGCGGCAAGACCAAAGTCTCCCAGCAGGAGCAGATCGCGGCCGAGCGGATGAAGCAGATGCTCCGCTTTGTGGAGGAACACTATGCGGAGGAGCTGACCGTGGAGAAGATCGCCGCCTGTGTGGCTCTGAGCGAGAGTGCTTGCCTGCGCTCGTTCCGGCAGCTGCTGGGGACCACCCCCATCCAGTATGTCAAGCAGTACCGGGTGGAAAAGGCCGCCGAACTCCTCCGTTCCACCCGCCTCAAGACCGGGGAGATCGGGGCTGAGTGCGGTTTTGCGGATGGCAGCTACTTTATTAAAACATTCCGCGAGGTGAAACACTGTACTCCGCTGGAATACCGACAGCGCTTCGGCTTGGAAGCATAAAATAGGAGTTGGAAAAAATCGGAAAAGGAGAATCCGTTTATCATGCAGCGCAGTCTTACCCAAGGGCCCATTACCCGCAATATGCTGCTGTTTGCCCTGCCGCTGATGTGCGGCAACCTCTTGCAGCAGATGTATAACATTGCCGATACCTGGGTGGTGGGCCGCTTCCTCGGAGCGGACGCTCTGGCCGCCGTGGGCTCGTCTTACACCCTGATGACATTCCTTACCTCCATTGTGCTGGGCCTGTGTATGGGCAGCGGCGCGGTCATCTCCATGCAGTATGGCGGTGGGGAAGAGGCCCGGATGCGGCAGAGCGTGTTCCAGTCCTTTGCCCTCATTGCGGGCATCTCACTGGCAGTCAACCTGTTGGTTTATCTGGGCCTCAACGGCATTTTGTGGGTGCTGCGGGTCCCGGTGGATATCCGCCCGCTGATGAAGCAGTACCTCGTTATGATCTTCGGCGGCATTTTTGCCACTTTTTTGTATAACTACTTTGCAAATCTGCTCCGGGCTATCGGGAACTCGATGGTGCCGCTGGTCTTTCTGGCAGTGTCGTCGATCCTGAACGTGGTGCTGGACCTGGTCTGTGTGCTGGTACTCCACTGGGGCGTCCAGGGCGCGGCCATCGCCACCGTGTTTTCCCAGTTTGTATCCGGCGTGGGCATCGGGCTTTATACCTTAAAGCAGTTCCCGGAGCTCTGCCCCCGGCGGGAAGACTGCAAGTGGGACAAGCACAATCTGGGAACCATCCTGAATCTGTCCGTTATGACCAGCGTCCAGCAGTCCATCATGAACTTTGGCATCCTGATGGTGCAGGGCCTGGTCAACAGTTTTGGCACGGTCATCATGGCGGCCTTTGCAGCGGCGGTCAAAATTGATTCCTTTGCCTATATGCCGGTGCAGGATTTCGGCAACGCGTTCTCCACCTATGTGGCTCAGAACTACGGGGCCAACCAGCCGGAGCGCATCCGTAAGGGCATCCGGAGCGCGGCGGCCACTTCTGCTGTGTTCTGCATCTGCATCAGCGTGCTGGTCTGCCTGTTTGCAGCTCCGCTCATACAGATTTTTATGGATCCGTCCCAGACGGGGATCGTCGCGGCGGGGGTGCACTACCTCCACATTGAGGGGGCCTGTTATCTTGGCATCGGCATGCTGTTCCTGCTGTACGGCTACTACCGCGCTGTCAACCAGCCGGGAATGTCGGTCATCCTGACCATTGCTTCGCTGGGCACCCGTGTGGCGCTGGCCTACCTGCTCTCGGCCACTCCACTGGGCGTGACGGGCATCTGGCTCAGTGTGCCCATTGGCTGGGCACTGGCGGACGCCATTGGCATTGGCTATTATTTCAAAAATAAGAAAACGAAGGCAGCAGCATGAAAACCATCTGCCTTATGTGCCATGGCGAGACGCTTTTCAAGGGGATGGATCTGGACGCTTTGGCGCCGGGGTGGTGGATTTCATATAAGATGCTTGCGGTAAATTAAGAATCGGCGAAGCCCTCTCACCAGTTGCGTGGGAGGGCCTTTTTGCGCCCAAAACAGGGGTTTACACAACGAAAACTTTTGTTTGGTTTGATAAATACTTGTGAAAGAACTGTAAAAGCTAAATCTTTTTAGATAAAACTCTTGACATCCGACCGGAATTCGATATAATGGCCTTGTTCGACAACTCAAAAACTTTAGGTAAACAATTTGAAACACACAAGATAAACCATTTGATAAAAGGAGACCATTACTATGACTTTCGATGAGATGAAGAAGATCGTTGTTGACACCCTGAACTGCGAGGAAGACAAGGTGACCATGGAGGCCAGCCTGACCGAGGACCTGGAGGCCGACAGCCTGGATGCTGTGGAACTGAACATGGCTCTGGAAGATGCATTCGGCGTCTCCATCTCCGATGAGGAGCTGGCCAACATGAAGACCGTGGGCGATATCTTTAACTACCTGACGGCCCACGCGGAATAAGGTACCGAGGCAAGCGAGATGAACGATATCAGAGACCTGCTCCCCGGCGGCAAGATGCGGGAACGCACGTTCCAGCTCAAGGCCCGGCGTGACGTCGGCGTGGCCTGGACAGAACCCCAGTTTGTGGAGTGTAAGCAGTGCGGCCGCCGCACTACCCGGCAAATCTGGGCCAAAAGCTTTTTCGTCTGCCCCAACTGCGGCTTCCATCTGCCCATCGGCGGCTACTATCGGCTCAGCCTTGTGCTGGACCATGGCAGTTTCCGGGAGCTGGATGAGTCGCTGCCTCCGCAGGATGTCCTCCATTTCCCGGGCTATCCGGAAAAGCTGGCAGGGGCAACGGCGAAGACAGGCCTGAGCGAAGCTGCCGTCACGGCCGTGGGTCGGATCGGCGGCGTGGCCTGCGTGGCCGCGGTGCTGGACAGCCGCTTCTTTATGGGCAGCATGAGCACGGCTGTGGGCGATAAGATCACCCGCGCCATTGAGTATGCTACCAGCAAGCACCTGCCTCTGGTCATCTTCTCGGCCAGCGGCGGCGCCCGGATGCAGGAGGGCATTTTCAGCCTGATGCAGATGGCAAAGACCTCTGCCGCCATCGAGCGGTTCTCTGCCCGGGGCGGGCTGTATATCAGCGTGCTGACCCACCCCACCACCGGCGGCGTGACCGCCAGCTTTGCCAGCCTTGGCGATATTATGCTGGCAGAGCCCGGGGCGCTGATCGGCTTTGCGGGCCCCCGGGTCATTGAACAGACCATCGGCGAAAAGCTGCCCGCAGGCTTCCAGCGCAGCGAGTTCCAGTACGAGCACGGCTTTGTGGACAAGGTAGTGCCCCGTACCGAGATGCGCGAAACACTGGCGCAGCTGCTGCGTCTGCACGCCTGAGGAGGGAGCGCCTTATGATCAAGGACATCTTACAACAGCTCGCACCGCTGGATGAAAAGATCGCCGCCCTGCGCGGCGACCCGGCGGACGAGAACATGACCGATATCACCAACCACGCTGCCGAGTTGGCAGAGCTTTCCGCACAGGAGGACGCTTTGCTGTCCGGCTGCGGAGCGCTGACCGCAGAGGACAGGGTCTTTCTGGCTCGTCACCCGGAGCGCCCCCACATCGACGAGATCGTGGATGCACTGTTCACCGATTTCTTTGAGCAGTGCGGCGACCGCCAGTGCAAGGAAGATGCCGCCATTCTGGGCGGTGTGGCGCTGTTCCACGGCCAGCCGGTCACGGTCATCGGCCACCGCAAGGGCAGCACGCTGGAAGAAAACCTGCGCTGCAACTTCGGTATGCCCGGGCCGGAGGGCTACCGCAAGGCTCTGCGCCTGATGAAGCAGGCCGAAAAGTTTGACCGTCCCATCATCACCTTCATTGACACCCCGGGCGCATACCCCGGCAAGGACGCCGAGGAGCGCGGACAGGGCGAAGCCATTGCCCGCAACCTGATGGAGATGAGCGGCCTGACCGTGCCGGTGATCGCAGTGGTCACCGGCGAGGGCTCCTCCGGCGGCGCACTGGCGCTGGGTGTGGCAAACCGTATCCTCATGCTGGAAAATGCCGTCTACTCGGTGCTGAGCCCTGAGGGCTTTGCCAGCATCCTGTGGAAGGACTGTCTCTTATACACATCTCCGAGCCCACGAGACTAGC
>ENA-OWYG01001399-OWYG01001399.1-human-gut-metagenome-genome-assembly--contig:-NODE-1399-length-11644-cov-36.317629_pt1 | contig 11644 bp, 11 predicted proteins | sample MGYA00249747_ERZ652080 | MGnify/ENA primary metagenome ERZ652080 (study PRJEB26925, sample SAMN05827071) | human gut metagenome | biome: ENVO:2100002; feature: ENVO:00000062; material: ENVO:00002003...
CGATACGGCGCTTCAGCGCGTATGAGGTCGGCGTCATCGGCTGGCCGAATACGCGAATCGTGCCCGAATCGTAGGTGAGCAATGCGAGGATGCAGTTGATCGCAGTGGTTTTGCCGGACCCGTTCGGCCCAAGCAGGCCGAAAATCTCGCCCTGGTTCACGTCAAGGTCAAAGTAGTCGAGCGCCACCATGTCGCCGTAGCGTTTGACCAGTTGGCTGACGTGCACGGCCAGAGCCGGGTTGGTTGTCGAGTCGTGTTCGGAAGCTCTGTTGTCGGTTGCCATAGCCACTCCCTTCCTTGGTGATTCCATCATCCCAAGAAGGGGCCGGACGCCGCCACAAGCAAACGTCACGACTTGGCCGTACAGGCGTGACATTTGTCATTACGGCCCTTCGGCGTCGGTCTGCATGGCCTTGTACACCTTATCGACCGGCATCAGGCTGATCTCGTCCATCGCATAGTTGGACGCCCTGTGGCTTTGCGCAATCATCGGTATCATCCCTTTACGGTTGTGTCGACAACATCCGACGCTTGTGCCTCATCTATTCGGGAAGTGTGACCCGTTGTCTTGGACCGTCATGCGAATAATTCCGCACGCCCGTCAAGTTCGTCGTGTTCCGCACACCGCTAGACTGGTGGTGGAAGAGCGTCGAGCCGGGGAGGTGCCATGCGCGTGTTGGCCGAGAAGGGCTTGCTGCTCGTGTTGGGCCTGGCTTTGGCCTGGCTTGTCGGGGTGCGGCTCGATGGCGTGTTCATCGCCGGTCTGCTGTTGGCCGTTTCCGTCGCCGGATTGGTGGAATGGCTGCGTCCCGCGCAATGGTCTTGGGTCTTGTGTACGGCGTATCTCGTCATCGCCGTGGCAGTGCCTTCATGGTGCGCGTTCATGCCGCTCATCGCCTACGATACTGCACAGCTGCCGGCCCTCGCCTCGGCCGGAGCCCGAACTGGGGCACGGACTGCGGCAAGCGGCCGCTCCCCCAGTGTCTCACGGACCGCGGCCTCTCGCCGTTCCCTTGCCGATGCAATACGTTCGGCCCCGTGGCTTTCGGTCGCCGCGCGCTGGATATGGGTGTTGCCGCTGATCGCGCTCTGGTTCGCCCGTGGCACCGACCGTCTCCAGACGCTGGTGATGACGATGGTCGCCCTGCTTGGATTCGTTCTGGGCCGGGCCCGCGTCTCCTCGGACGAGGCGCGGCGCGCGTTGCTGCACGCGCAGGACAGGGCGCGCGAATCCTCGCGGGCCACTCGTTCGCGCATCGCCGACATCGATGAGGAACGCGCCCAGTCGATTCGCATGGCGACCCTCGGCGAGCGCACACGTATCGCCCGGGAGATCCACGACAATGTGGGCCATCTGCTGACCCGCGCGATCATGCAGGCGCAGGCCGGCAGGACGGTGGCCGAGGCGACGAACGATACGGTCGCCGCGCAAGGGTTCGCCACGTTGGGTGTGACGTTGGATGATGCGATGACGATGGTGCGCCGTTCGGTGCATGATCTTGAGGATGACGGCACTGATTTCGCCGCGCAGATCGATGATGCCGTCACGTCGTTCGACGGCATCTCCCCCGGTTTCGCCGTGACGCTGGCCAACGATATCGCCAAGGTGCCCGCGCCGGTCTCGCGCTGTTTCACGACCGTGATTCGCGAGGCATTGTCGAACGTGGTGCATCATAGTGCGGCGCACGAGGCGAGCGTGACGTTGCGAGACTTCCCCGCGTTCTGGCAGTTGGTCATTCAGGATCCGGGGCCGGCCGTGTCCGAGTCCGATGGGTCCCGGACGGCCGCTGCCCGCCCGCGTGCGATGCGTGCCACGCGCGTCGGCTCGCGACTCGCCGCCGACAGTGTTGCCGATATGTGCGGTTCGGCCGATGAGCTGATGCGCGGCATGGGTTTGGCGGATATCGAATCGCGCGTACGCGCCCTTGGCGGCACTGCGGTTTGCGGGCCGTATGAGGGCGGCTGGCGTGTGTTCGTATCCGTGCCGAAGAAGCGTTGGACCATGGAATCGAGGGATTGATGAGAATCGCAATCGTGGATGATGATCCGATCGTCTGCCAGTCGTTGGAGACGATTCTGACGGCCACCGGCACGGCCGAGGTGCTATGGACGGCAAATGACGGCGATACCGCCGTGCGCCGTTATTTCGAGACGCCGGCGAGCCGACCGGACGTGCTGCTGATCGATATTCAGATGCCCGGCACCAGCGGTTTGGATGCCGCGCGCGAGATTCTGGCCACGGACCCGGCCGCGCGCATACTGTTCCTGACCACGTTTACGGACCAGTCGTATATCGCGCAGGCGATGGGGCTTGGTGCCAAGGGCTATCTCATCAAACAGGATGTGGCGGCGGTCGGTCCTGCGCTGCAGGCGGTGATGGCAGGTCAGGTGGTGCTCGGCGCGGAAGTGCTCGGCAAGCTCACCGAACGGACTCCGGATCCTGCCGATTCCGACGATTCCGGAGATACCGCCGATTCCATCGAGGGCCTGCTTGGCGAGCGCGAACGTGAGATCACCGCGCTGGTCGCCGAGGGCCTCGATAACCGCGACATCGCCGCCAGACTGTTCCTGAGCGAAGGCACGGTCCGCAATCGCATCAGCGCGATACTGGACAAGCTCGGCCTGACCAATCGCACCCAACTCGCCATCCTCTGGCTCAACGCCCATCGGTGAGGGGCCTTTGGTCAAGTAGGTCTCTCCCTCCGTCATCGCTTCGCGATGCCACCTCGAACGCGATTCAGGACAGCTTGCAGCTGACCTCTTATTCGCTCGTTGTCACTCACCCTTGCCTAAAAACACCTCCGGCGTTTTCTTCACGGCTCGGCTCATCAGAGGGAGGTTGTGAAAAACCAACCTCAGCTGTTTTTCATGACGATACTGTCGATGGTGTTGGCCACGCGCTCGCAGTCGTCGGAGCACTGTTCGAGGTGACGGTACACGTCATGCCAGGCGAACACCTGCAGCGGATCGGTGCAGGTGGTGTGCAGCGTGCGCATCGACTCGATGAACAGGTGGTCGGCGTCCGTTTCGATCGTGTTGATGGCGAACACCAGTTCGCGCAACGTCTTGGAATGCCGGAATCGCGGCAGTTCGTTGACCAGCTCGCAGATGCTTTCCGTGGCGCGCACCACCATATCCGACATCTGGACCGCATCGTCGCGCATGTCAGTCACATTGTCGTAGTACATGCGGTTGAGTACGCCTTCGATGCTGTCGGTCACATCGTCGAGCACGTGGCCAAGCTCGTCGATGTCCTCGCGGTCGAACGGCGTGATGAACGCGGTCACCAGTTCGTCCATCATGTCGTGGCGCACCTCGTCCGCCGACTTCTCAATCGCGTGCATGCTGTCCATGCGTTCGCGCAGCTGGTCCGGATTGAAGTCGTGCATGACCGCGGACAGCAGCTTCGCGGCCTGGCATGCGTAGTCCGCACTGCGGCGGAATCCGTCGAAGTAGAACACGTCTTTTTGTCTCGCCATGATGGGTGGATTCCTTTCTAGAACACGACCATGAACAGTTTGGCCATTACGAAGCTGATGAGACCGCAACCGGGGAAGGTGAACACCCAAGTGAGCATCATGTCGCGCACCACGCCGAAGTTGATGGCGGAGAGGCGGCGTACCGCGCCCACGCCCATGATGGCGCTGGTCTTGGTGTGCGTTGTGGAGACGGGGATGCCGAGCACGGTCATGACGAGCAGGCACAGCGCGCTTGACAGATCGGCCGAGAAGCCTTGGTATTTCTCGAGTTTCACCATGTCCTGGCCCACGGATTTGATGATGCGTTCACCGCCGACGGACGTGCCTACGCCCATGATGGTGCTGCACAGAATCATGAGCCAGACCGGAATCATCACACCGGTCACGCTGGGTTGGCCGTTGCAGAACGCCATGCCGAGGAACAGCACGCCGATGAACTTCTGGCCGTCCTGCGCGCCATGCATGAAGCTCATGGCCGCCGCGCCCACGATCTGCGCGTAGGTGAAGAACCCGTTGGTGCGGCGGCGGTCCATGCCAGCGCAAATCAGGGTCACGGCCTTGCATACCAACCAGCCGACGGCGAAGCCGAACAGGAGGCTTGCGACCAGACCGTAGAGCACCTTGACCCATTCGCCCATGTTGATGCCGCCGATGCCGCCTTGGATGGCGATGGCCGCACCGGACAGGCCGGCGATCAGACTGTGGCTTTCCGAAGTCGGAATACCCAGCAACGAGGCTCCCACGCTGTATACGACGATGGAGAACAGTGCCGCGCATAGGGCAATCAATGCCGCATTCGTATCACCTCCGAAATCGACCATATTGCTGATGGTGGAGGCCACGGAGGCATTGAGCTGCGTCATGATGAAGACGCCGAGGAAGTTAAAGATGGCCGCCATGATCACGGCGGAACGCACGCGCATGCATCGCGTGGTCACACAAGTGGCGATGGCATTGGGTGCGTCGGTCCAGCCGTTGACGAAGATGACTCCCAACGTCAGCAACGTTGTGACGGTCAGAGCCGGGTTGGAAAGCACTTGTTGGAGGAAATGCGCCAGTGAGACGTCCAAGGGGAATCAACACCTTCTTCTTCGGGGGCGGAAGCCGTCACACTGATTGTAACGGAAGAATGGCTACGTAGTTCCCATGGCGCGCGGGTTTTATGTTGTTATGTTGCGCGCCGCGCATCCTTTCGTGAAAACAGAGCGGGACAGTCGTATGCTGCGATTCGGCGCCTGCATCGACAACTCTCGTCATCTACCGAGGATTCGGTCATGCGTGTGCGAAAATGGACACGGTGTCAATCAGGAGGTGCACAGTGGTTGTAAGTACGGATTCGAGCCGCACAATGCCCGATTGGGTGAAGTACGGGGTGTTCTGGCACGTGTATCCGCTGGGCTTCTGCGGTGCCGATATCAGGCCCGCCGGCCCGCGCCAGTTCCATGGCCGCGGCCTTGACGCGATGATCCCTTGGCTGGAGTACGTGCGCGATCTAGGCGCGTCCGGCCTGCTGCTGGGTCCGGTGTTCGAGTCGGCGACGCATGGATACGACACGCTCGACCATATGCACATCGATGTGCGATTGGGCGGGGATGCCGCGTTCGACCAGCTGATTGCGGCCTGCCGGGACATGGGATTGCAGGTGGTGCTGGATGGCGTGTTCAATCATGTGAGCCGCGATCATCCGGCCGTCCGGGCGGCGCTTGACGAGACCACCGGACGCTTGAATCCGGCCGACAACCCGTGGCATGGTCTGGTCCGCGCGCATGTCGGTGATAATGACGAACCCGCTTTGGATGTGTTCGAGGGGCACGGGGATCTGGTGGCGCTGGACCATTCGGCTGACGAGACCGTTGACTATGTGGTCCATGTGATGAGCCATTGGCTGGATCGCGGAGCCGCCGGCTGGCGCCTCGACGCCGCGTATGCCGTGCCGAGCCCGTTCTGGGCGCGCGTGTTGCCGCAGGTCAAAGCCGCACACCCGTATTCGTGGATTTTCGGTGAGGTGATCCATGGCGATTACCCGCGCATCATCGAGGAATCCACGATGGATTCGATCACGCAATACGAGCTATGGAAGTCGATCCAGCATGCGCTGGAGACGGAGAACTTCTTCGAGCTGGATTGGAATCTCAAGCGGCACAACGCGTTCCTGAATTCCTTCGTGCCGCAGACGTTCATCGGCAACCATGACGTGACGCGTATCGCATCGCAGATTGGCCCGGCCAAGGCGGCGTTGGCATTGGCGGTGCTCATGACGGTCGGCGGCGTGCCAAGCATCTATTACGGCGACGAGCAGGGCTATGTGGGCGTCAAGCAGGAGCGTTTCGGCGGCGATGACGACGTACGTCCGAAGTTCCCCGACTCCCCTGCCGAACTGTCCACGCTGGGAGAGCCGACATACCGACTGCATCAGGCGCTGATCGCGCTGCGCCGTCGCAACCCATGGCTGATGGATGCGCGTACCGAGGCCGTGAAGCTGGAAAACAAGCACTTCGTCTATCGTTCGACGAGCGCCGACGCCCAGCATTCCCTGACCGTGGACCTCAACATCGAGCAATCCCCCACTTTCACCATCCGCAACGCCGACGGTAGTACAGCGTATCAATACTGAGCTACCTCATCAGAGGGAGCTCACCATTTACCGCCGAATGCCTCGGATCAGCAGGTCGAGCAGGTACCCGTACGACCGGTCGACCCGTTCGCGGCCGCGTGTGCGGGGTTGTGCGGAACGCAGTTCGAATTGGATGAACCCGTGTATGGACACCCAGATGGAGGATGCAATCAGGTGAGGGTCATCGTCACGGAACACGGCCGCCGCCTGGCCGTATCGAATGATCTGCGTGATGGCGTCCAGGCAGTGCTGGGCCGAGTCCGACGCCTGCCCCATCCAGACCAGCGCGTAAATGCCGGGGGCATCCAGCGCGTGTTCACGGTAGATCATGCCCGCCCTGCGCAGGCGCAGCACGGGGTCGGATTCGTCAATGGCGATGAGCTGTTCGCGCAGATCGGTGAAGTATGCGTCGATGAGCGCATCGGACACCGCCTGCTTGCCGCCGATGTGCTGGTAGATGCTGGTGGGCGACACGTCGGCCTGCGCGGACAGCGCACGGATGGTCAGACCGTCCACGCCGTCCTGTTCCACGATCCGCCTCGCCGCGTCAAGAATTCTTCCGCGGATTTCAAGGGTTGGCGTGCGTCTGGATCGGGGCTGCGATTGCGTCATATCCGTTATTCTAGGGTGCGTACAGGCCATTACCGCCGTTTTGGCATGGCCACGATCGCAACGACCGCGGCGATAAGTGCAATCGTCATGGCCGCCAGGCAGACGCTGTGCAGCCCGTCCATGAACGCGGATGCGACCGAGTCATCCAGCAATCTGCGCAGGGTGCCCGGCAGGGAGCCGGAAATGGATTCGGCAGCCATCACGGATTCCTTGGATGCGCCAAGGATGTCCTGGGGCAGGTAGGATCCTCGCAGCGCGTCCGTCAGGCTGGTGGTGTACGTGCCGGCCTGCAGCGACCCCATGATGCCGACGCCGAGCGTGCCACTGAGTTCGCGGATCGTGTCGTTGACGGCACTGCCCATACCTTCCTCGCTGACCGGCACGGCCGTCATCAGTGTGTCGGTGGCGGTCCCTGGACGAGGGCGATGCCTGCGGCCATGACGGCCGCGAACGGCAGTGTGGCAATCGCCATCTCGAGCGCCGAACACCCACGCAGCGCCTGGAACCATTAGGTCGTGAGGAAGATGAAACCGAACAGGCACAGGAAGGCGGCGCCAATGGCCAACGTGCCGATGACGGCGCACACCCAGAACACGCTATCCCATGCGAACCGTTGCAGCAGGATGCCGCCGATGACCGGGCCCGAGCGCTATGCCCACCCCGGATGTGCCGACCCGCAGTCCGACGGCCAGCCCACGCATAGGCGATCCGTCGAACAACCCGATGATGGATGACAGCGTGGCTCCCATCAAGTTGTGTATTAATATCATATATTTATGAAACATTGATACACATCATGTCGGGAACAGGCATCCACATCGAAAACACCGACCTACAACACAATCAGGCCCGACGACCATCAAAGGTCGTCGGGCCTGATTCATACGCGCTGTCGGACTAACGGCGTCCGGACTTCATACGGAATGGCGCATTGTTGCGATTCTTCTTGGAATGGCGGCGGTTTGGGCCTTCCGTGTTGCCGTATTTGGCGATCATGCGGCGTTCGTGACGCTTGGCCCCTTCTGAACGCTCGTCGCGTACGATGCGGTTCTCGTTCTTGCGATGGATGCGCTTGCCGCCTTCGCCCTGACGGGTGTTGCGCATGGACTGCCTGCGGCCGTCATGGGAACGCTCGTCATAGGAGAAGCCGTAGTCCTCGTGGCTGCGCTCATTGCGGCGTGGCTTACGCGGACGCTCGAAATCGCGGGGATCAGTACGATCGAAGCGACGGCTTGATCCATGCTTACGGCCGCTGAAATCATCGTTGCGGCCGTATTCGGCCCCGTCGCGCTTGTCGAATTTTCCGCCCTTGCCGTACTGATCATTGCGACGGCTGCGACCAGAATCGCGGCCTTCGAACTTGCCGCCACGACGATCGTCGTACCGGTTCTTGCCGTACTCGTTGCGGCCATCGTCCTGACGCTCGCCGTAACGGTTCTTGCCGTATCCGTCGCGACGGCCGCCCTTACGGCGGTCATCGCCATGCTCGAACAGATAGTCGCGGCGCTCGGCCTCGGGGTTGCTCATGCCGGCGCGGCGTTCCGCACGGTTGCGGTTCTTCTTCACGGCCTTCTTGCTGGCCTTGTCGCCGTGCTTGCGCTGCGGCTCGCCTTCGGCAACAAACTCGCCACCTTCGTTCTCGTGCTGGAATTCGGTCTTGGCAACGTTCTGCTCGTTGCGTTTGCGATTGCGATTGCCGCCGCGGCCGGACTCGTCGCCCGCCGCGTTCTTGGCACCCTTGTTCTTGCCCTTGCGCGGGTTGCCCACGGGCTGCGACTTGTCGAGGCTCCAGCCATCCACGCACTCGGCGCGGTCGCCCACAAGCTCAAGCACTTCGGGCGAATCGTGGGTCACTTCAATCATCTTGGTCTTGATGCCGGCCTGGTTCAGCAAGCGGCGCGTCTCGCGGCGCTGCTCGGGCAGCACGAGGGTGACCACGTCGCCCGCCTTGCCGGCGCGGGCGGTACGACCGGAGCGGTGTACAAAGGACTTCGGGTCGGCCGGCGGCTCGACCTGCACCACGAGCTCCACGCCGCCGACGTCTATGCCACGGGCGGCCACGTCAGTGGCCACCATGACGCGCACATCGCCGGAATCAAATGCGGCGAGGTTGCGATCGCGCTGGTTCTGGTTCAGGTTGCCGTGCAGCTCGGCGGCCGGAATGCCGTTCTGCGTCAGATTCTTGGCGAGCTTCTTGGCCTGGAACTTGGTGCGGGTGAACAGGATGCGGCGGCCTTCGCCCGAGGCGAGTGTACGCACGAGTTCGTGCTTGTCGCCGCGCGTGGTCTCGAACACGTGGTGGGTCATCAGGTCAGGTTCGGTGGTGGCCGAATCGACCTCGTGCACCTTGGGATCATGCAGGAAGGTGTTCACCACTTCATCCACGCCGTGATCAAGCGTGGCGGAGAACAGCATGTGCTGGGCGTCGGGCGAAATCTGCTCAAGCAGTCGCTTGACCGGCGGCAGGAAGCCCATATCGGCCATTTCATCGGCCTCATCGATGACCACGACTTCAACGGACGAAAGCGTGAGCGCCTGCTGGCGCAGCAGGTCCTCAAGGCGGCCCGGGCAGGCGACCACGATATCGGCGCCGGCCTTCAGATCGCGGATCTGGTGGATGTACTTGACGCCACCGTACACCGTGGTGGTGTTCATGCCAAACGTGTGGGCCAGCGGCATCAGCACGTCGTTGATCTGGTTCGCGAGCTCGCGGGTGGGGGCCAGCACCAGGCCGCGCGGGTGCGGCAGGAAGTCGTCGGCGCGGCGCTCTTCCAGGCTGGCCTTCTTGCGGCGCTTGACTTCGTTGCGGAACTCCTCCATCGCGATTTCGCCAAGCGAATCATAGGAGCCAAGCCGGGTGACCAGCGGAATGGAGAAGGCGAGGGTTTTGCCGGAGCCGGTGCGCCCTCGGCCGAGAATGTCGCGGCCGGCCAGTGAATCGGGCAGGGTGTCGGCCTGGATGGGGAATGCGGTCTTCTTGTCATCTGCCGCAAGCACGCGCACCAGCGGTCCGGGTACGCCAAGTTCGCCAAAGGTAAGGGGGCGGGATTCCGCGCTGTCGTTCATCTGGAAATCAGCGGAATCGTCACGATCATCGAAATTATTACGGGGCACAGTGGCCTTTCATGTCAAAGGTTACGCAAATTACGCAAGCTTTCCGAGCTTAGCGTAAGCCCCCTACTTTGCTTGGTGCTCGTCACGCTGTCATCCCACTCTTTACTTATGACCCCATGGGGCGGGAACTCGCCCATGGGGCGGTAACTTGCCCATGAGGCGATTTGAAGAAATTGTGAAACCGCAGAATAAAGCCATTTTCACCTACCGCCCCATGGGTTCTACCACCATGTAAGGCGAGCACCGCTCCATGGAACACGCAAATGGCCCCTACCCGTGAAGGTAGGAGCCATTGTGCAAAAAGGCTGAGCCACAATACGGCCCAGTAGCACTAAAACACACTACAAAATATCCGGATCGTCTTTGGCAATAGTGCCGGTTGCCTTGCCAATGGCCTTCAGGCCGTGGTAGGCCACAAGAATCACGATCGCGCCAATGGCAATGCCGTTGAAGGAAATGCCACCAACAGTGAACGCGAATTGGCCAATGGCAATAATCATGGTGATGGCTGCCACCATGATGTTCAGTGGCTTGTCGAAGTTGACCTTGTTCTCAACCCAGATGCGGATGCCGATCATGCCGATCATGCCGTACAGCAGCGTAGTCACGCCGCCGAGCACTCCGGCGGGGATCGTGTTGACCACGGCGCCGAACTTCGGGCACAGGCTCAGGATCAGGGCGAAGGCGGCTGCACACCAGTAGGCGGCGGTGGAGTACACCTTGGTGGCAGCCATCACGCCGATGTTCTCGCCGTAGGTCGTGGTGCCGGAGCCGCCGCCCAGTCCGGCGAGCGTGGTGCCCAGGCCGTCGGCCATGAGGGCGGTGCCGATCTGGTCGTCGTAGTCGCGGCCGGTCATCTGGGCCACGGACTTGACATGGCCGACGTTCTCAGCCACAAGCACGAGCACAACAGGGATGAACATGGGAAGGATGGAAAAATCGGCCTGCGGCAGGTGGAACTTCGGGAAGCCGATCCATGCGGCGTCGCCGATGGCGGAGAAGTCGACCTGGCCACGGATGCAGGCATATACATAGCCGATAATTACGCCGACCAAAATGTTGAGGCGACCCAGCAAGCCCTTGAACAGCACGGCCACGAGCAGCACGGCCAGCAGGGTAACCAGTGCGGTGTCCGGCGCGGCTTGGAAGTTAGTCCACACGGAAGGTGCCAGATTGAAACCGATGATGGCCACAATCGCGCCGTTGACCACGGGCGGCATGATGATGTCGATCCATTTGGAGCCGGCGTAGTGCACGAGCACGCCAATCAGGGCCAGCAGAATACCGGTGACCATGATGCCGAAGCTGGCGACCGCAATGCCCTTGTTGGCGGTGGTGACCGCGGTGATCGGTGCGATGAAGCCGAAGGACGAGCCCAAATAGCTCGGCAGCACGTTCCTGTTGATCAGCAGGAACAGTGCGGTGGACATAGCCGTGAAAAACAGGGTGGTGGACGGGTCGAAGCCCGTCAGAATCGGCACCAGAAAGGTGGCACCGAACATGGCGATGACGTGCTGTGCGCCGATACCGGCGGTGCGCACCCAAGTCAGACGTTCATCGGGCTCGATGACCTCGCCGGGCGCCAGCGTCTTGCCGTCGCCATGCAGCCGCCATTGGAAGATATTGGACATGGACATTGCTCACTTTCCTCGCTCTTGCTTGGTGGTGCGGCACACAAGACCGGCCGCGCCACGCGTCATTCTAGCGTACGGGGATCGTGCGGCGTCCATCCGTCGGAACGCTCACTTGCCGTAATACTCCAGCAGGTGGGGGTCGACGGCCTGCACCACATCGACCAGATCGCCGTTGGACAGGTACGGGCGCT
>ENA-OWYG01001401-OWYG01001401.1-human-gut-metagenome-genome-assembly--contig:-NODE-1401-length-11641-cov-9.210944_pt1 | contig 11641 bp, 7 predicted proteins | sample MGYA00249747_ERZ652080 | MGnify/ENA primary metagenome ERZ652080 (study PRJEB26925, sample SAMN05827071) | human gut metagenome | biome: ENVO:2100002; feature: ENVO:00000062; material: ENVO:00002003...
GTCGTCGGCAGCGTCAGATGTGTATAAGAGACAGTTCGGCATTCAGTTTGCGACAACCGATTTCGAACCAACCGTTTTGCGGAGAAGCGAATGAGGCTCCTGTCAATAAGATTTTGTATTCTGTTGTTTTTGACAGGTTTTGTGCTACTGCTATTCCTGTGAAAATATAGAATAACAGCACGGTTAGAAATGTCTTCTTCATATTTTCTTATTTTTTATGGTTTATCTGTAATTCTGTATTTATCTACAGTAGGATTTAGTCCTTGTTTTAAATCGTGATACAATGGAGGTTTGTTAAAGTCAAAACTATAAGGCTCATAAAGTGTGGCACAATCCGGATGAGTCTCTCCGAATAGTTTGTATTCTTTCCATAACCGGTCATAATTATCGATGGCTTTGCGAATACTTTTTGTGTCATATTGACCGTTCATATCTCCTTCGTAGCCTTTGAGCATGATGATCCAACCCTGTTCATAGATTGAATATAAAAGTAATCCGTACTTGGCGGAAGTTTGTAAGTAACGTCTTAGTTCCGGATTGCCTGTTTGTATTTTATCGGCTAATGCTACAATCTCTTTCCAGATAGCAACACTTTGGGATTTTTCTAGTATGATTTTATGAGTTAGTCCTTGTTCTATAATAGTTTTGAGATTCTGTCTCAGTTCTTTCTCTCCTCCGATGAATTGATCTCTCGTCCACCATACATTGATGGGGAGAATTAAAGATGCTCTTCCTCTGACAATCGCGTCAGCAGACAAAAGAGAAAGACGATGAAAACGTTCGATGTCTTTTCCTTTGAATCCGTTGGCTATGGCGTATTTCTTAAATAATTCCTTTTCCGGTAACGACATCCGGTTTGCCCAATTGGCCAATATTGCAACGTTTATGTCACACCATAATTCATTTTTGATATAGGGACCTCTCCAGCCTCCTCCTCTTGACCATGTCCAAATACCGGCAAAATTGGGATTTGATTTTAACTGGTTCAAACAGTAAGGCTGGGAATCTGATTTTAATTCTTCAAATCCATTAAGTACACCGTCTGCAATATAGTTCGGGTATGCTCCTTTGCCTTCATATTCGCGTTGACATTCAATTTCTACAATTTGTTTGTGCTTACCTATTCCTAATGTAGGGTTGAATTTATACGTTCGGTGATAATCCCCCTGTACGTGTTTTATGCATAGATATAGATTGGGGTGAGGTTCAACGTTGTTTGTTACGGAAAGGTAATATTGGGGATTGATATGGAAGTAACCGAAATCCCATGTGCGATAGAAGATTTTTTTATTTTGACGTATGCATACTTCTTCTCTCAGCAGATTTATTAGGTTACTGTGTATTTTTTCTCCTCCATCGGTTTTATAAGCAGAATTATGTTCCCATGATTTTTCGTTTCTGGGTATGGGACCATTACCTGTGTGGTAAGGAGTATTTTGCAAGTAAGTTTCTCCTACGCGAATAACTAGACCGTCAAGTTTCGGGAAACGTTTAAATATTTCTTGAAGCATGATTCGGTGTATCTCTTGTGTTTTGGGGCGAGTGAAGTCAATTCGCCCTGTCGCGTCACAAATTTCATTTTTATAAATTTCCACCAGGCGTTTGGGAAGTACGATGATATCAGTAAAGTAATATGCTTCCAATCCGGCTTTATGGATAGCTTCAATCTTGTTTTCTATACGGGTGGCAACAGAATCGATCCATAAACGCTCTTTAGAACCGGCAGGACATATTCTCGGGTCTAAACTGCTATATGTTATGGCTGTATGTACAGATTGAAATTCATTAACTACTTGCGCGTTAAAACCATATTGCACTAAATTCCCAGGTTCATTGAACCATGTGTTTGTGAAAGGTTCACCCGGATTATGATGAACCATATCCATAACAATAGGAGTTTGAGCAAACAGGCAACTCCACAGTGTGTTCGCTAGCAAAAGGACTGGAAATAGGTGTTTTCTCATGATAATATTATTGATTGTTATTAGTAACTTGTTGATCTTCGATAGAATCAAAACCCTTTTGTTGTTGTTTTATAGAATTGATTAATTGTACTCTATCCGGTAAGGAAGTGCGATATTTATCTATATATAGTCCGCATTTCTCTAATTGGTATTCTGTTATAGAGCTAACTCCCAGAATATTTTTCAGACTTTTTAGAATAGATATTTCCCGGAAATTTAAGTTGGGAATAACCAAGTCTGTATTACTGCCGAAGTATGAATATTGAAAATCTTTATCTTTCCCTTCTTTTCGTAATCCGCAACGGCAGTTGATAAATGTGTTATCTGCTATGCTGTTATTAATGGGTAATTCCAGATGGTCGGTCTGTAAAAATGTACTTATGCCTGGGTAGATGTTGTCCCAGTTGCCTTTGTTAATCCGGAAAACATCGAACAAATGGGTGAATTCAGGATTTTGTGCATTATAATTTCGTTTTTTTCCACGGGCATCAATACTTATGCCTGCTGCACTACAATCAAAATATAGATTATCGTGAATGTAATTGCAGTGGCCTCCACCTATAATGGTACCGGAAACGACTTGATGGACTATGTTTTTATAAATTGAGTCCCCCGCATGTCCTCATCTGCATACAATGCATTAGCTCGTGGTGAATGATGAATAAAATTGTGGCGTAAGACGTTGCCTCGTGAAGTCCAGTCCCAACGACTATAAAAGGCTCCGACATCACCTGTGACCCGAGCTATGTCGAACACTTCATTATATTCTAGGATGTTGTTGTTTCCTCCATAGATAAAGGCTGCATGGGGAGCGTTGTGTACCATATTGTGCCGGACGGTAATTCCCACTGCATTGCCTTCTTTTATGCCGATTCCTGTAGTAAAGGTTCCCAGTTTTACAGCAGGAGCATAACTGCGCTGTATCTCACCAAAACGGGTAAAATAATTGTTCTCTATTAAGTGTTTGCAAGCAATCAGATTTTTTCGGTCACCTCCTGATACCTCAATACAGGTGCGACCGATATATTCAAAGTTGTTGCTTTGTATTCTATTTTGTTTTCCTCCCTGAATGATTAATGCGTCTCCTAATATATTTTTGAAGTTACATCCGGCAATCAGACATTCTGTGGCATTTTTTATGATGACGCCATCGCCTAAATGATTTTTGAAGGAGATATTTTCTATTTTTATATGATTTGAATTTATAATGTTAATCAATGGGGTAGTGTCTGATACAATACTCAATAAGTTTTCATCAAAATGTTCGGGAGGGAAAAGATATAATTTTTGAGTTGTAAAATCAATGCACCATTCTCCTGGATGATCTATTTCTTCGAGAAGATTCTCTACATAATATTCTTCTTTTCCCGAACCGTACGGACGATGATATTTGGAACCGATGCCGCCAAATATGCCTACATCTTTTCCTTCCTTTGTTTCTATCCCTACGCTGTGAGTGACAGTTTGTTTGTTCGGGTCTATTTCCTTTATACGTACAGTCCAGGCCTGCCAGGGGATACGCCAGTATCCTGTAAACCATAGACCGTTTTTGACGGCATTCACCCATTTGCCGTGTTCCGGATCACTATATTCAAAAGTACCTCCTTGTTCGTTTGTTCCGAAATTGTCCAATACCTTTTTCATATATAGATAACCTTTGTTGGGGTAACGCGAAAGAGGGAGTAGCTCATTGTTGTAAATGAGTTGTGGAAAGTTCTTACGCTCTTTCATTAAATCGGGAAAAAAAGGAACATTGATACCTATTTCCGATAAGTCTATCTCCATAATAATACCTTGAGCATTCGGGTGAACTCTGTTTTTTGTTTGAGTATCTTTGACAGGTCTCAGTTTTCCTTTCAAGGGTTTATCACACCGCAACTGTACCTTTCCCGGATTTTTACCTTTTATTATTATCCCTTTCTTGCAGTTTTTTATATCTATGCTTTTATGAAGGACAATAGTTCGTTAAAAATTCTCCAAGCCTAAGCGGCTCTGGCAGTAAATAAAATGAGTTCTTTGAAAAGTTTGTCAATAACTTGCATGTCTGGGTTAATCCCAAACACGCAAATAAATCGTTCAAGCATATACGCATTGTGTATGAATGACTTGCAAGAGGATATGGAATAGGCTATTCCGAGCCTCTTACATGCCGCTTTGGTCAAGTTGACAGCAGCAAGCGATGCATTGACGTGAAAATCCAACTTTCTGAAGTCAGTTGACTGACAGTTGGTGATTCCTACATGCTGCTTTCCATCTCTAAAGCAAAATTCTAGTTGGAACCTGGTTCTGTAATAATCCAGAACTTCGCATCCAACCATGGAATCATCTGTAGAGAAATAAAGCTGCCACTTGTCTGTCCTCCCATCCATCGGATACCAGACGGCCAAGGAAACATACCTTTTGAGAGCTTTTGCATATACCCTCAATCCGTATAGTTTTCCCTTGTTCACCTCGTATTCCTTGCACCGGGTCAGATCCAGATTGGCAAAGTCAATCCTGCCGTCAAACCACTTGGGATGACCACGTTTTCTTGTTTTCTTTTCCAATGTCGGATAGTACAGGACTACGTCGTTCCTAAAGCGGCTGATGACATGGAAATCACCCTCACACATAGGCGTTATGAAAGTTTCCTTGGAAAAGAATGCGTCTGCAACCACCGTTCTGGATATGCCCTGTAGCTTGTCTTTTCTACTGATAAGATAGCTGCTATACCAGTCAACCAGGTTCTTACCCATATTATCCAAGGTCTTACAGTCCGGTGTCTGAATGGAACCTAAAGTCATGCATTCATGGTTGTCGATGTCAATGACACCGATGCCCATGATTTCTAATCCTCGCTTATAATCCCCGGCACAGCCTGACCAGAAGTAACCAATCCAAGGTGTCTTATGACCGGACTTGGGGATATAGGAAGGATCGATGGCGATGGCTTTTCTTTTGCCTGTGAGATGCTTGCTGATGATAGAGGCGTTGAACGCAAACCAGTCGAAAGTTTCATTTTCAAAAAGGTTACGGTAGGTCTGTTCCGAAAAACATCCATACCTGCCCAATTGGAGGAAGTTTATACGATCCGGGATGGCCATGAATAATTTCATGGTGTCCATGAACGTTTTTTCAAAAGGTTTGTGTATATTCACGACTGATTTGAGAGCCGACAGGCACTCGGATTGGTATTGCATAAGGAGTGTTTCTTTAGCCATAATTAGATGAGTAGTTAACTTCTAATTTACTAAAAACAAACGAATTATGCAATACTTTTCACCTTTATTATCAGCAGGTTAGCCCATTTCTTTCAGCACATTTCTTCATGCTTAACCATTCGTTTTTGACAACATTTCAATGACCTCTTTAATGTTTTCGAACCGACTTTTGCCGGTTCTATTGTTTAACTTTTAATTTTTCGGTAAAAATTTACCGAAGTATTATGAAGGATATAGTCTCCGTCATGAAGTAAAATGGAGCTTCCGTTCATAGATGCTTTTTCGATGGCTGCTTGTATGCCCCTCTCTCCTTGGAGTGGGGAAAGCTGGATAATACTTTGCCCCCGGCTGGGAAAGGAAAAAGTACAGGCTAATAATAAGAACAGTAAATGTTTCATTGTATTATATTGATTGTTGAAAATAGAACAAATGCAAAAGTACCGTGATTTAGCCAATCTTTTTAATAATGGCATTTCAAAATATATGAGATTTGTTTCATGAGTTATTCGAAGTATTTTATATCATTGCAGAAAATATGAAAAACATGACGGTTAAGACTGACATAAATCATTCGAATTTGCGTATCATGTAACATGTATTATATAAATGTAACCAGTGTTGTTATGAAGATGTTATTCTCATATATTTTGAAGCATGAGTATTAATTGCCGTGCTGTCTAATGCCTAATTTTGCATCCGTAGTTAAACAACACTAAGTAACCTTTATTAAATTTTTAATTATTATGAATTCATTTACACGTATTGGATTACGATCTCGGTTCCTGTTGGTGCTGATGATTGGACTTATTTTACCGACGTTGTCTGTTTGGGGACAGAATGCAACAATTACTGGTAAGGTAGTTGACCCCAAAGGAGAGCCTCTTGTAGGTGTTTCGGTTTTAGAACAAGGTACAACGAATGGTACTGTTACTGATATGAATGGTCGGTATAGTATTGTTGTTCAGAAAGACTCTTCTCCTCTTCGATTTAGTTATATGGGGTTTGATAATCAGGAAATTGTTCCGGGAAAACGTCGGGTTATCGATGTTACATTGACAGAAAACTCTGTGGTGATTGATGATGTGGTGGTGATTGCCTATGGAACTAAGAAACGCCGTGATATGATAGGGTCTGTTTCTAAAATTAAAAGTGATGAAATGTCGCTGATGCAAGGTGGGCGTTTTGAGAATTCTTTGCAGGGGCTGGCTTCCGGTGTACAAGTTGTGAATGACGGTATGCCGGGTAGTACTCCACAGATAAAGATTCGCGGTATCGGTTCTATTGCATCGGGGAGTGATCCGCTTTGGGTGGTTGACGGTATTGTAGGTGGAGGTTCTACGATGGTGAACTCCAATGATATTGAATCAATAGAAGTATTGAAAGATGCTGCTGCAACTGCAATTTATGGTTCCCGAGGTGCGAACGGTGTGATCATTGTTACAACGAAGAAGGGAAAAAAGGGAGGACTTAAATTCGACGTTCATTATGAAGGTGGTATTACTCCTATCACTAATTCAGATTTAGGATTGGCCAGTACGAAGACATACTTTAATATAATGGATGAGGCTCGTGCTAATGTGGGATTAAATCCGCTTGACCCACAGAAAGATATTATCGAACCGTATTATTCCAATTGGACTTCTCCGATAACTCGTGAGGAAGCTATGAATACGGATATGGATTGGGTCGATTTGGTGACTCGTATGGGACATTTCCATGATATAAACGTGGCCTTGAACCAAGGGGGAGAGAACTCAACGACTTACGCGTCTGTTAATTACCGTTCTGATGAGTCCAGTTTGAAAGGGCTTAGCATGAATGCGGTCAGTGCACGTTTGAATAGTGAATTTAAGAAAGGAATTGTGACTTTGGGAACTCAGTCTTTTCTGAAGTTCGACCGTAAAAAATCGACGAATAAATGGGCGGTAGTTTCTGATAAGTTTCCGTGGCGCAAAGTGTATGATCCGGAAGACCCTACAGGGTATTGGAATCCACAAATGGCGGATGGTCATCCGACAGCTACTCTTGACAACGATTATCAGTTGAGTACAGGTGAGAATTTTAGTTTCCGCACAACATTATATATGGATGTTAACCTGAAGTGGATAAAAGGGCTCTCAGTTCGTGCAGATGCAAGTTATGGGTATGGATTGGCGCAAAGTGATTATTGGTTGTCCGGCTTGATTACGAATACTGGCAATGTAGATGGTAACCAAGGTAATAAAAGCAAGAAAACGACTAAGTCCCAACAATATCATGCTTTTGCCAAATATAACCGTGAATGGACAGATCATGGTCTGGATATTGTAACGGGTATTGAAGCAAATAGGAGTTATACGGATAATGCTGTTGTTGCCGGTAAGAACTTGAGTGGTGAGTTTCAGGAACCCAAGATTATTGGTACAATGCTGGGGAATAACAGTGCTTATATAGGTGGTGAGAGTTACACATTCAGTTTCTTTAACCGTATCGACTATAAGTTCAAGCAACGTTATTTACTTGGAGCATCTTTTGTACGCGAAGGATCATCTAAGTTTGTGAAAGAAAACCGTTTTGGAGACTTCTATTCAGTTTCAGGTGGTTGGATTATTTCTGATGAGGCTTTTATGCGTAATGCCGGTTTTATTTCATTGTTGAAGTTACGTGGCAGCTATGGAGAAACAGGTAATCAGAACATTCCTTCGGAAGTGACGAAGAATTCGTATAGTATAAAGAGCAAGCAATATTACAATAATATGCAGAATATGTTCTTATGGAATATCGCTAATAAAGCAGCTAAATGGGAGAAAAACAAAAGTATTGACTTGGGACTTGATTATGCGCTGTTCAATAATAAAGTAAATGGTTCTATTGCTTATTATCGTCGTACGACAAGTGACATGTTGATGCGTGTGCAATTACCCGCATCTGCCGGTATCACCAATAGTGGCGGTAATGCTGACAATAATTCTATGTGGGCAAATGTTGGTTCGATGTATAATCAGGGATTTGAATTTGACATTAATGTTACTTTGGTCAAGAAAGACTTTGAATGGAACATGAACTATAATTTGACGACAAATATGAATAAAGTGACAGCGCTTGATGCGAGTGTTGATGCAAAAGGAACCGGTATCATCAATACACGTCCGGGAGCGATCACGAAGAAAGATCTGGCTTTGGGTACTTATTTTATGGCTGAATGGGCAGGAGTTGATCCGGAGAAAGGTATCGGCATGATTTATGAAATAGATCTTGACCGTTACAATAAGACCGGTGAGACAGTGAAAACCGGAAGATTGATTCCCGCTACTCAATCAAACGTAAATAAACATCGTATAATTCAAGAAGGTAAAACGGCTCTTCCGAAAGTTTATATGGGCTGGACAAATAACTTTAAATATAAGGCATTCGATTTATCATTTATGTTCTATCTCTCATTAGGTAGTTATACCTTTAATTATCATAGATATACAAAATCATTTGTAGGAGATGGACGTAATAATGTGACTGCTGATATTTATGAGAACTCATGGAAGAAACCGGGAGATATTGCAGAGTATCCGCAACTTCGTTGGCAAGATAAATATAATTATGATGACAATGGAAATGACAAGCAAAATGTAACTTATATAAAACATGATGCCGGTCACACCAAGTATCTGGAGAAAAGTGCTTATTTACGTTTGCGTAATTTAACTTTAGGATATACACTTCCACAAAGAATCTGCTCGAAAATAAATATTGATGCTTTAAGAGTGTATGTCTCAGCTGTCAACCTTTTCACCATTACTTCATTTAACGGCTATGACCCTGAAGTAAGAGTAAAGAACCAAACAGGTGCCAATGCGCAGGGAGCTGTATTCTCCGGTAGTGAAATGCCGCAGACCCGTATATTCTCCGCAGGTATTAACTTTAAATTTTAATTAAATATTTGATAGTATGAAAGCGATAAAAAATATAATGATAGCCTTATCCGGTATTGCACTTCTTGCTTCCTGTGATATGGATAAATTTTTTGAACTGGATCGTCCGGAATCTAATCCTTGGTTATCGGTTGATGATTTGGAATATTCTGTTGCTGATCCTTATAATACTCTTTTTCAGAATCCTAACTGGCAGGCACCTATCGGTATTATCCCTTATTATCAGGAATTGGTGGCAGATTTGTCTACGGTTAATCCGCAAGGGGCTTATGAGCAGGAAGCACTTTACTGGTATCCTCGTCAGATGTCTACCTTTGATGTAACAGGACAACAATTTGAGAAGACCTTTTCAATATTATATCGTTCTGTAACAGGAGCTACTTCTCCGTTGACTTATATTGAGGAGAAGGAGAAAAAAGGAGAGCCAGTTTTTGCCAATATGACTGAAAATGATAAGAAGACGTTGGCACGTCAGACCGGAGAACTATATTTTATGAGGGGGTATACCTATTGGCTGATTAGCCGGGCTTTTGTTGCTCCTTACGACCCGGCAGGCGGAGAGGGGAATAATCGTAAGTTCATTCCGTTAATCAATAGGCTCGATTATTCACAAGAGTCTGCACGCAATCCTTATATGGGGACTGTGAAAGAAGTGTATGATCAGATGTTGTCTGATTTTGCTAAAGCTAAAAGTCTGATGCCTGAAGATTATTTTGTGCGTGGTCGTGCCAATAAATTTTCAGCTGCTATGATGTTGATGCGTGTAAAATGGTTAATGGGAGATAAAGACGGAGCATTGGAAGAAGCTGATTATGTGATTACTAAAGCGGAAGCCGGAGTAGCACCTTTTGATTTGACTGAAGAACCGATTGTTGCTTTTAACCGGAATGCCGAACAACAATATACTGTAGACCCGGTATCCAAGGAAGTTATGTTTGAGTGTGCGTTCACTGAAAGCAATCAGGGAAATAACGTAGCTATTCCGTTGGCTCGTATGTGTAAAACTGGTATTTATAATTTCAAGTCAAAGACATTTGATGCTAGTAATAAATTATGGTTGGAAGGAGCGCGTGGCAGTCAGAATTGGCAACATGGCGGTTGGGCTTGTGCTTACTGGAATCCTCGTTTAATTAAGTATATTGGCTGGGCGGTAACAGATGATCCTATGGATTTGACGAATTATGTTCCGAGTGCAGAAGCCTTGGCTGATAAGAGATTTACTCAACTGCATTATTTCCTGAAAAACTATACGGATGGAGGAGATAAAACCATACATGAAATGGCATATAACAAGACAAAATGGAATGCTTTTTGGAATGATAAGTATTATCGGGCTCCGTATGGGAAGTATTCCCAAGTACCGTTGATTCGTTTGGCGGAAGCATATCTGACGCGTGCGACCTTAGTCCTGTCTAAGAATGTATCTCAAGCTTTAGGAGATGTGAATAAGATTCGTCAACGTGCCGGATTGACTCCTTTGAAGAATGTAACTGAAGCAGATATAGAAAAAGAAAGAATCAAAGAGTTTGGTTTTGAGAATGGAGACCGCTTGCTTTATTTAGTAGCTATGCAGAAGACAATTGATGGGCAAAAGAGAAATCCGGGAGCTGTTTATGATAATCCGAATACTGATGGGGATCCGATTCCTGCAATGAATCCGCCTTACAGTACTATGTATGTACCGTTGCCTTCCATTGAATATTTGTATTCAGGATCTTATCAGCAACCTTAAAAGAAGGTGAGGTTCTAAAAAAGAAGTGCCGCTATCGTAAGACATAGCGGCACTTCTTTTTGATAATAACTCTGTTATTTCCTGTACTTCTTTATATATTCGGAAGGAGATAAGCCGTATTCTGTTTTGAAGCATTTTCCGAAATAAGATATTTCATTAAAACCGCATCGATAAGAAACTTCGGTCACTGTATATTCTGTGTTTTGAAGCATATCTAGTGAAGTTTTCAACCGTATGTCAAGGATGAGTTTACTGGGCGACATACCTGTTACGGCTTTGATCTTGCGATATACCTGTACGCGGCTCATACCGATTTCTTCACTGAACTGATCAATGGAGTAGGCAGGGTTTTCTATGTTTTTGTTTATTATTTCCATTACTTTTTTCATAAACTTTTCTTCCATGGCACTATAAACAGAAGTTTCTTTAGCTTTCTGTGGCTCTCTGTTGATTGATACCATTTCCGTTCCATATCGTTCTGCGAGTTTTTTCCGATTAATCAACAGGTTGGCAACACGTACAACCAACAATTCCGGATCGAATGGTTTCATGATATAATCGTCAGCTAACGATTCATAGCCTTCGCGCACTTGCGATGAAGTGACACGGGCTGTGAGCAATATGATCGGAATATGTGAAGTTACCATATTGTTTTTAGATAATCTTGTAAACTCAATACCGTCCATATATGGAGTCATAATGTCACTAATCACCAAATCAGGTATTTGTTTTTGTTCTATTTCATAGCCTTCTTTACAATTTACGGCAGTATAGATATTATAGTATTTGCTGCTGTCTCTTATACACATCTCCGAGCCCACGAGACTAGCGCTCATCTCG
>ENA-OWYG01001404-OWYG01001404.1-human-gut-metagenome-genome-assembly--contig:-NODE-1404-length-11627-cov-5.325786_pt1 | contig 11627 bp, 8 predicted proteins | sample MGYA00249747_ERZ652080 | MGnify/ENA primary metagenome ERZ652080 (study PRJEB26925, sample SAMN05827071) | human gut metagenome | biome: ENVO:2100002; feature: ENVO:00000062; material: ENVO:00002003...
AGAGAAGCCAGAGATTGGGGCATATTTAGGTGCAGAAACATTAGCAGATGTCATGAAAGCAGGACCAAATAATGAACTGTATCTGCCAATTGATAATGGTGTGGCATTTAAGGTTTCTACACCTGTAGGCGATGCAGACTGGACACTTCAGGTTGGAGCAAAATCAGTATCAGCAGATACAAGTACAGAATCAGATGCAGTTGTAGCAGACAAGGCATTTACGGTTTATGTAAAACCGGATGATGTAAAAGAGACAAAATATCAGGAAGTAAAAAATTATACTATCAACACATCAACAGATATGTATTATGATATTAATCTGAAAGAAGTAATTAAAGCACAAGGATGGACAGCAGACAGCTACGATGTAATTGTGTTGAATACAACGGTAGATTATAACAATTATGATATTATATCTCTGACAAATATCAAGTGTGCAGCAGATATGACACTGAGCAAACCAAGCCAGCTGACAAGGATGGGATATAATCTGGCAGGAAGAAATGTTCTGACAGGAAATGATGAGGCAGTCTTGAGCGCTAAATTCGGAGTTACAAATGTAACAAGAGGAAAATATGCAAGTATGACAGTTGTCACCAAAAAAGAGGCAACAGATGTACAGGTTACAGATCCTACAGGAGCAGTTGTAACATCCTTTACGAAAAAGACAAGTTCTATTGATGCAGATGGAAACAAAGAGTGGAAATTAACATTTAAAGTTATTAAGCAAAGAGGTGAGGCAAAATACAGTGTGGATGCTGTAGTGAACGGCTCATTGACCAATATGCCATATTCAACATCTATCATGGTTAGATAGAAAAGTAGTTGAATATGAATAATTTGGAAAGGAGATAGGAAATGAAAAAACAATACAGAAAACCTGAAATTGCTATAGAAGATTTTGTGCTTAACCAGTTTATTGCTGGTTCATGTACAGTGAAAACAAATCTAAGAGACACTTGTTATTCAGCTAATTATAATGAATGGAGTAAAGAACTTGATCCATTTACATTAGCTGCGATTGAAGCAGGACAGTTTATAGAGAAGCTTTCGTGTACAGTGAACGCAGATGATGATAATGACACAATATGCTATCATACACAGGGTAGTCCTTTGTTCCAGTCATAGCAAATAAAGATAAAACGGAGTTATGTATAAATGCATAGCTCCTTTTTTGATGAAAGGATAAGAATGTATCGTTATTATTTTAAATTGGCAAATTTGGTTATTCAGATAAATGCTCCGTTTGTTATCGAAAAATTCTATGAAATGGAAATTTATCGTATTGAATATGCAGAGAAAATCAATGCTCAGTATACAATAGAAATGTTTCCAGAAAATTGGAAAATAGAAGGAAAGTTATTGTTCGATGATAGAAAGTCTAAAATATACGAGACGAAGGAAACGATTCAAAGATATTTTTTTTGGAGCGTACATACAGAAAAAAAATATGTGATGCTTTCTTATAGTAAAAAGGATTTTTCACTTTTTAAGATATATTTACAAAAAGAGTACAAGGATGAATTGTTAAGAGAATTCCATATTTCAGGAATGTTGGCAATGGAGCTTGTTTTCATAATAAATCAGGGATTTCAACTTCATGCATCTGTGATAAATTGGAAAGACAAAGGAATATTATTTTCTGCACCATCGGGAACTGGAAAATCTACGCAAGCCGATTTGTGGAAAAAATATGAAGGAGCAAAAGTAATAAACGGCGACAGGGCCTTAATTAGAAAAGAAAAAGGAGAGTTTACGGTTTATGGTTCTCCATATGCTGGTACATCGAAAATATATACAAATTTCTCAGCTCCAATCAAAGCGATTGTTATCTTGGATCAAGGTAAAGAGAATAAAATTAAAAGGTTGGGAGTAAAAGATGCATTTGTGAGATTGTATAGCGAGTCAACAGTAAATGCATGGAATCAGGAATACGTCATTCGATTTCTGGATTTATTACAGGATTTGATTGAAAATGTGCCCGTTTACCATCTCTCCTGTCGCCCGGATCAGGACGCAGTAAATACGGTGAAAAACGAAATTTTAAAAGAGTTATAAGATAACAATAAAACAAAGAATGCAGATTAGTGAGGGTGGAGTGCACTCTCACTATTCTAGGTTTAAGGAGATTTTGAGGGATAGGTTGTAATTTATTGGAAGATAGTTTATAGTAAAAGATAAAAAGATGAGAAAAATGGAGGGCACGATGAAACAGAAAAAGAAATTAGGGATTATAATTGCTGTTGCAATAGCTATAATAGTGGTGGGAGTTGTAATACTTTTTGCATTAAAGGCAAATAAGAGTTCTTCACAGAAAGAAACAAAAGAAACCAACGAATATGAAATTGTAAAACCTGGAAAGGATACTTTGGATGTTAGTAAGATTCAAGGTTATTCAGCTAAAGTAGGAGACTCTGACAAGAACGATGATTCTAAGGAAACTGAAAAAGCAGATCAAATCGTTCTTTCCGATCCGAACCTCACGGTTGAGTCCATCGGTGCTTATTCCGGTTCTTTTATAGAAGATGGAAGTGACGAGGCGACAAAGAACGTAACAGCGATGCTGATTACGAACAATTCTGACCAGATGCTTCAGGTGGCGCTGATTGATTTTCAGGTAAATAGCAATGAGACGGCGAGTTTTAAGGTGACGAATCTTCCGGCGGGAACTTCTACGCTGGTACTTGAGAGCAATAAGCGAGAGTTTTCAGATAAAGATACTTATACATATGGCAATGCGGCTACGGGATATATGGATCAGCCGACACTAGAAGAGGATAAGGTAGAGTTAAAGACTGAGAATGGAAAGATTACGCTGAAGAATAAGACGGATAAAGAGCTTAAGAGAGTTTATGTTTATTATAAGTACGTACAGATTGGCGGCGCTTATTTTGGCGGAATTACTTACCGTACACCATTTGAAAATGTGGGCGCAGGCAAGGAAGCAGAGGCAGTTGCGGCACATTTTAATCCGGACAGCAGTCAGATTATGGGAGTACAGATACTTGAGAATTAAAAGAGATTGGGGAATAAGTTCATGAAGAAACAACAGGCGCCAATGCAGGCACAGCTTAGAAAATATCTGTATCAGAAGGCGGCACACAATAAAGTGCCGCTTTCCGGTACATTTGAATTGACACCGAGATGCAATATGAATTGCAGGATGTGTTACATTCGAATGAGTGAAGCAGAGATGCGGGCGAGGGGAAGAGAGTATACAGCAGAAGAATGGATTGAGATGGGAAAAGCCTGTGCAAAAGAGGGAATGCTCTTCTTGCTGCTGACTGGCGGGGAACCATTTCTTAGAAAAGATTTTAGACAGATTTATACAGAGTTAAAGAAGCTTGGGTTACTCATCTCAATTAATACGAATGCGACATTGATTGATGAGGAGACCGTGGAGTGGTTAAAGAAGGATCCGCCGATGAAGGTGAATGTGACACTTTATGGTGGTGGAAATGAGACTTATAAAAAGCTGTGTGGACATCCGACCGGATATGATGCAGCTACGAAGGCGATTGATCTGATGCACGATGCGGGCATTTTTGTGAATATCAATGCGAGCTTTACGAAGTACAATCTGGATGATATGGAGGATATTTTTGCATTTGGCAAGAGAAGGGAGATCCAGGTGAATGCGGCTACTTATATGTTCCCGCCGGTACGTAGTGCGAAGAACGGCGTGACGGATGATGAGGTGCGTTTTACAGCAGAAGAGGCTGGAAAGGCGAGAGCGATGGCGGATAAGTACCGCCTGTCTAAGGAGGAGTTTGAGATTCGATTGAAGGCACTCCATGAAGGAAGAGATGACTTTATGGGCGGTGAGGAAGAGTGTGAGCGTACTCCGGATGAGAAGATGGGATGTATGGCGGGACGGTCGTCGTTCTGGATGACATGGGACGGACGAATGACGCCTTGCGGCATGATGAATGAGCCGGTAGCCAGACCATTTGAGATTGGTTTTTCGGATGCATGGAAGTCGATCTACCAGGCGACGGATGAGATTTTGCTGCCATCGGAATGCAAGAACTGCAAGAAGCGTTTTGCGTGTATGATGTGCGGGGCGCTTACGATTGCCGAAGGGGGCGGATGCAGTTATAAGAAGCCGGAGTATTTGTGCCGGCAGACAGAGGTGTTCCTAGAAGAGATGGAGAAAGAATACCAGAAACGGGAAACAGGGGTACGATGACGAATACACAAAAAGAGCTGTTACAGGCACTTCGGTGCTTTATGCAGGGGGATGAGGAATACCATCTTCCGGAAAGGTTTTCACAGCTAAAGGAGCTGTGTGACCTTGCTGCGATGCATAAGATTTTAGCAATTATATATGAGATGATCCGGAGGGATTCGGTGCTCCTTTTAGAGGAGAATGCGCCACTTGCTGCGAGGTGGAAGAAGAGTGCGATTGCGGAGGTGATGCTGCAGGTGCAAAGGACGGCTGGTTTTCTGGAGCTGTATCAGAAGCTTCAGAAGGAAGGGGTACATCCGCTGGTTGTGAAGGGGCTGATTTGCCGGTCTTTTTATGAAAAGCCGGACTTTCGGATATCAGCGGATGAAGATCTGCTGCTTAGAAAGGAAGAGTTTGAGACATTTGACCGCATTTTGTTAGAGGAAGGATATAAGAGGCAGGAGCTGGATCCTAAGGATCTGCCGTATGAGATTCCATATCTGAATCCGAGGAATCAGGTATACATAGAGCTTCACTTTTCGTTGTTTGCAGAAGGCGAGGGTGCATATGGTCATCTGAATCAGGAATTTGCAGGGGCGTTTGACCGATGCATTTGTGAGCAGATTGAGGGAGTGGATATTAAGACACTTTCGCCGACGGACCATATGTTTTATCTGATCTGCCATAGCTTTAAGCATTTTTTACATAGTGGATTTGGGATCAGACAGGTCTGTGATATGGTGATGATGGCAAAGCATTACACGACGCGGATTGACTGGAGAGAGATTCAGGATAAGCTTGCACAGCTTCGGATGGATACATTTTTCAGTGCTCTGGCAAAGATTGGCAGAGAGTATCTGGGATGCTCCTGGGAGAAAACCGGATATGTGGATTATACGCAGGAACGTGTAGACTGTATGCCGCTTCTTGTGGATCTGCTGGAAGGCGGTGTGTATGGCGGGAGCACGATGGCGAGAAGGCACAGCGCGAATATGACGCTGGAAGCTGCTAGGAGAGGCAAAAAGGCGACGGCGTCGTCGGTTTGGTCATCGTTGTTTCCGGGTGTTTCTTATATGAAGGGGCATTATGTGTGGCTCTGTAAGTATCCGTGGCTGCTTCCGGCAGCATGGGTGATGCGGCTGTTTGGATATGCGGCAGACAGGAAGCATACAGAGGATCAGAGTAGTTTAGAGATTGGAAATAAACGTGTGGAACTTCTTCGGAAGTATCATGTGATAGATTAGGGGACAGATATATGAAGGTGATAGATACAAGAGAATATGTGTCGGTTCTGAAGCAATTGACGGATGATGGACGGGAAGTCAGCATGCGGATTGCAGGGAATAGTATGGCGCCATTTCTGATTCATGAGCGTGATACGATCTTCTTTCGGAAGCCGGAGGCAAAACTGAAGAAGGGCGATATGGTGTTCTTTAAAAGAAGAAACGGACAGTATATCATGCACAGGATTCACCATGTGAAGCCGGATGGGTATTATATCGTGGGTGATGCGCAGTGTATGATTGAGGGACCGGTCGCAGGGGAACAGATATTTGCGGTTGTGACGAAAGTCATAAGAAAGGGAAAGACGATACAGCCAGGGGACTTCTGGTGGGAGTTCTTTCGTCATGTGTGGCTGCATATAGTTCCGCTTCGAAGACCGGTGATGGCTCTTTATACGAAGTTTCTTTTTAGAGGAGGTAGATCGTGAGAGAGAAGAAGACACATTTTGAATCGGTCAGAATATTAAAGAAACGATGGAAAGATGGTACATTTTCGGAGATTTTAGATGACTGGAGATGGATTCTTGGGTATAGCGCAAGGTATAAGGGAGCGATTCTGTTTTATGTTGTGCTGGGAATCTTAAGTACGTCTTTTGGACTTGCGAGCAGTGTGGCGGGTAAGTATCTGATTGATATCATTACGGGTTATCAGACGAGTAAGCTTGCAGTGCTGTTTCTTGTGATGGTTGGCGGACAGGTGTTCAGTCTGTTGTTTGAGAGCCTGATCAACCGGGTTTCCACGAAGCTTAGTATTGATATTAACAATGATATTCAGGCGGATATTTTTGATAAGATTATTGATGCGGACTGGATGGAGATCAGTAAGTATAGCAATGGAGACATTCTGAATCGTTTTAATGGCGATATTCGTACGATCAGCAGCAATGCCATCAGCTGGCTTCCGACGATTATCATTGCACTATATAAGCTGGTGGCGACATTTATGGTCATCCTGCATTATGACTGGGTGATGGCTCTGATTGCGCTTGGCAGTGCGCCGTTTCTTCTTCTGCTGTCACGGACGGTGCTGAAGAAGCAGAGGGACTTTAGCCAGAAGGTGCTCGAGACGAGCAGTAAGCTGATGGGATTTGAGGTCGAGACGTTTTATAACTTTGATACGATCAAATCTTTTGGTATTGCGCCGCATTATAGTAAGAAGATGAGATGGTGGCAGAAGCGGTTTCGGGATGACAGCCTGAAGTATAATTATTTTACGATTAAGACGAATGTAGTTCTGCAGGGAATTGGAATGGTCGTGCAGTTTATTGCATTTGGATATTGTCTGTTCCGGCTGTGGACGCATGATATTACATATGGTACGATGACATTGTTTTTGCAGCAGAGAAGCAATCTGTCGGCGGCATTTAATAATCTGGTGACGATCGTTCCGACATTTTTAAATAGTTCAGTATCGGCGCACCGTATTCGTGAGCTTGTGGAGCTTCCGAAGGAAGTACATATTACAGAGAGTTCGGTGCTTGATTCGTATGCGGCAGATGGATTTTCCATTTCTTTGCGGGATGTGGATTTTTCTTATGTGAAGGAAGAGCGTGTGATCACAGATTCTTCGTTTGAGGCAAAGCCGGGTGAGATTGTTGCACTGGTGGGTCCTTCCGGAGAGGGTAAGACAACATTAATCCGTATGTTTCTGGGGCTGATTCATCCGCAGAGCGGGCAGGCAGTGATGTCTGCGGCAGGCGGCATGGAAGTGGTACTAAATGCAGAGACGAGACACCTGTTTGCATATGTTCCGCAGGGCAATACGATTCTGTCGGGAACCATCGCAGAGAATCTGCGGATGGTAAAGGAAGATGCGACAGAGGAAGAGATGATAGAAGCATTGGAGATTGCGTGTGCGTGGGACTTTGTGAAGAAGCGTCCGGACACGATAAATAGCAATGTGGGCGAGCGTGGCCGTGGACTGTCGGAAGGGCAGGCACAGAGGCTGTCGATTGCAAGGGCACTCTTAAGAGATGCGCCGGTGCTGCTGTTGGATGAGGCTACTTCCGCACTGGATGTGGAGACGGAGCGCAGGGTGCTTCGCAATATTATGACACAGAAACCAAACAAAACATGTATTGTTACAACGCACAGACCAAGTGTGTTAAATATGTGCAGACGGGTATACCGTGTGATGGATACCAGGGTGACAGAGCTTTCGGAAGAGGAAGCTGCAAAAATGGCAATGGATTTTTAAGGTAGAGAGTGGTAAAATGATTGATATACATACGCATATCCTGCCGGGGATGGATGATGGAGCAGTAGATATTGTAGATACGATAGAGATGGCAAGGCTGGCTGCTATGAGCGGAGTAACAGAAATTGTGGCAACACCGCATTTTAATATTCCGGGACTGTATGATAATGCATTTGGAGAGCATTATGTGAATACGTTTAATCAGGCCGCAAGGGCGATTAAGGAAGAGAAGATTCCAATCAGGCTTTTTCCGGGGATGGAGGCATTTTCTACAGAGGATCTGCCACGGCAGATGGCAGATGGAAAGGTGATGACGATCAATCAGAGCCATTATATTCTGATGGAGTTTGCATTTGATGAGGATCCGGACTTTGCAACGAGGCTTCTTGGTAAGGTAAGGGAAGTTGGTGCAAAGCCTGTGATTGCGCATGCGGAGCGTTATTATTTTGTGCAGGATGATCCGCAGATTGTATATCAGTGGAGGAAGAAGGGATATGCCATTCAGGTCAATAAGGGAAGTTTTCTTGGACGGTTTGGTGAGTCGGCAAGGGAGACGTCATACCGCCTGCTTCGTCACCATCTGGTATCGGTTGTGGCAAGTGATGCACACAGCGCGGTGGAGCGGACGCCTTTTTTGATGGATGCGTATGAAGCACTTAGTGAATGTTGTTCAAAGCGGCATCTGGATGTGCTGTTTCGAGACAATCCCGGCAGAATCTGTCAGGATAAGCCGGTACTTGAATTGGAGCCGCTTCCATTTTTACCATACTATTTTGATTAAAGGAGAAAACATGATTAGATTGAGAAGAGCCATATGTCTGATATTTGTGTTGGCATGTGCGGTATTCGTTGGATTTTTAATAAAGGAAAAGATGGTGGAAGACCATGTGCCTCCGGTGATTACCTGTAGTGATGATGAGCTTGTACTCAGTGTCAATGAGAATCAGGAAGAGGCACTGATGAAGGGAATTAAGGCTACGGATAACAGGGATGGGGATTTGACGAAGGAAGTTCGTATTTCTTCTATCTCTCATTTTATTTCGGGTAATGAACGCACGGTCACTTATGTCGTTTTTGATAAATCGAACCAGATGGGAACGTTAAAAAGAACGGTGAAATATAATGATTATACGCCACCACGGATTAAGATGCTTCATGCACCAAGATGTAGCGCGGCAGAAGCGGCGAATACAGACTTTGTATCTTATCTGAGTGCAACAGACTGTCTCGATGGAGACCTGACCAGTCAGGTGAAGCTTTCAATGAATGACAGCCTGTATAATCCGCAGCCGGGAGATTATCCGGTTACGGCACAGGTAAGCAACAGTGCGGGAGATGTCTGTTCGGTATCGTTTGAGATTACGATTACGGATAATGAGAATGAAAGTATAAAGCAATATCCGGCATTATCGGAGTATATTGTTTATACAACTGTTGGAAATATGATAGATCCGATGGGTTATGTGGTCGGACTGGAACAGAATGGGCAGATTACAGAGTGTAATGAAGATGCCGGTGTCATGGGGGCGATTAGTGTGAATTCGGAGGTGAATTACGAAGTGCCTGGAGTATATCCGGTAGAATTTTCGTATACCGGAGATGGAACTTTGACGGCTGTGACAAAGATGTTTGTAGTTGTGGAGGGAAATGAAGATGGAAAATAATCGGGAGAATGCATCCGCACAGACGGAGACAAAATTTGAACCGGTTTCATTGGTTTGTGATATTTTTAGAAACTGGTGGGTCATCCTGCTGGGAGCGCTGGCCGGTGCAATGCTTTTTTATGTGGCAAGCAGCATGAAATATGTTCCGAATTATCGTACACAGGCAACATTTGTTATCACATCCAGAGAGAATGCCAATGCATACAATAATCTTTCTTCTGCCAATTCGATGGCAGAAACATTCCAGAAGATTCTGGAAAGTACGATTATGAAGAAGACAATCTGTGAAAAATTGGATATGGATAAGCTTGATGCGGATATCAGTGCCAATGTTGTAAAGGGAACGAATATGCTGACCCTTTCTGTTACTGCACATTCGCCAAAGGATTCGATTGATATTATCAAAACGGTGATGGACAACTACACCAGCATTTCTTATTATACAGTTGGAACGACAGTGCTTGATGTTTTGGAAGATCCGAAGATTCCGTATGCACCGGTCAATCCACCACAGAACGGTGAGATGGCAAAGAAGGGATTCTTCCTGGGAATGGCTGTCTGCATGCTGTTATTTGCCATCTGGTCTTATATGCATAATACGGTGAAGCAGGAAAGAGAAGTAGAGAAAAAGCTCGATGCCAGAAGTCTTGGAGCGATTAGTTATGAATGGAAGTATAAGACGATAAAGGAATGGATCAAGCACCGGAAGAAGGCAGTTCTGGTGGATAATCCTCTGGCAAGCTTCCGGTTCGTGGAAAGTTTTAAGATGCTTGCGGCCAGGGTGGAATACCATATGTCAAAGATCAACGGTAAGGTCCTGGTAGTTACGAGTGTCTGTGAGAATGAAGGAAAGTCATCCGTGGCAGGGAATCTTGCAATCACACTTGCGAAAAAAGGCAAGAGAGTCATTTTGTTTGATGGCGATATCAGATGCCCTGCACAGTATCTGTTATTGGGAATGAGTCCGAAAAAAGAAAATGAGCTTGGAGAGTTCTTAAATGGCAGAACAGGTGCCAATAACATTTTGTTAAATACGGAGCGTAAGCGGCTTGGATTTATAGGTGGAAAGGTGTCCTATTCTGCTTCTACAGAGATGCTTGGAAACAGACAGCTTCCGGTTCTTATAGAAGCCTGCAGTAAGATTGTGGATTACGTCATTATCGATACACCACCATCTGGAATGATCGGAGATGCACAGATTTTTGCACAGCATGCAGATGCCGTCATGGTCGTTGCCAGACAGAACGTTACACTTGCAGAAGATATCAACGAGATGATGGATGATTTCCGTGACAATCATACCAAGGTACTTGGAGTTGTTTTAAATGGTGTCATGACGTTTCAGAGTATCGCGGACAGCCCGGTGGGAGATCATTACAGCAAGTACAGCAGATATGGGCGATATGGACGTTATGGGAAATATACGAATAATAAAGAGGTATAGCAGACATGGATGAGATGAGAGAAAAATCTGGGAATGAACAACAGGGTGAAATCGAGAAGATTGATCTGATTGAATTCCTTCGTGGTTTCCAATATGGAATCAAGAAAATGTGGTGGCTGGTTTTGGTTCTCGCATTGATTTTTGGACTGAATAGTTATATCAAAGCAAGAAAGAATTATACCCCTGTCTATACGGCATCAGCGACGGTGGCAGTAACGACAATTGATGGAAGTCCGGCTTACCAGAACAATGCGTCTGCACAGCAGATGGCGGATGTTTTCCCATACATACTGACAAGTGGTGTGCTAAAAGATGTGGTAGCTAAGGATATGAAGCTGGACTCTGTTCCGGGATCCATTTCTGTTAAGGCGGAAGAGGGAACGAATATGCTTACGATATCCGTTACCGGTACGAATGCAGAACTTTCCTATAAGACATTAAAGTCAGTCATTAAAAATTATCCGGAAGTGGCACAGTTCGTACTTGGAAATACGACTCTGAAGATCCTGGATGAAACAGGTGTTCCGGATGATACGACAAAGCAGGGAGTCATTTCTTCTTCCTGGAAGAGAGGGGCACTTAAGGGTGCCATTATTGGTCTTGTGATTCTGTCTCTTTATGTACTTACCAGACGTACCGTGAAGACAGGTAAGGAGATTAAGACCCATTTGAATCTGGTTGATCTTGGAACATTGCCGGAAGTACATGTAAAGAAGAGAAATAAAGAAAGTTTTTATAATTCAGTCAATGTATTAAATAAAAGAATTCCGCAGGGATATCTGGAAGCGTTCAGAAAGGTCGGAATTAAGGTAATGAAACAGATGGAGGAAGAGGCTGTCTCTTATACACATCTGACGCTGCCGACGACTAG